>Ga0315320_10000084_pt1 | contig 71874 bp, 114 predicted proteins | sample M140m21515metaG_FD_203458 | JGI IMG/M metagenome (GOLD analysis project Ga0315320, IMG submission 203458) | Ammonia-oxidizing marine archaeal communities from Monterey Bay, California, United States - M1 40m 21515 | ecosystem: Environmental > Aquatic > Marine > Coastal | place: USA: California... | reverse complement strand
GCCTTTTGTGTTTGTTGTAGTAACTTCACTGTCGCCACCAAATACTAATACAGTACCAACTTCATACTCTGTGTCTGCTGAATACATCTCAGCCAAGTCAGCGTAGGTTGATTGTAGTTTAGAACCAGCTGACAAACTCCAGTCACCTGTAATAGTACCTGTTGTTGCCGCAGCTCCTGTTGATATAGTTCTTACTGTAAGTGTATCAGTAGCTTCTATAGTTACGCCACCAGTAAATGTTTTTAATCCAGCAATACTTTGATTGCCTGTTGTGTAAACTCCATTAGTAACTGTTCCAGCATTGCCGTCAATACTACCTGTTGCTGTTCCATCCCATTCAAACGTATCTTCTACATAAACTTTACCTGTTCCGTTTGCACTTAGTGTTAGATCAGTATCAGTAGTAAAACTTGAAATAGTATCTACAGTTAAACTTCCATCAACGCTAACGCCCTTAAAGAAACCAGTTTTGTATCTTAAGTTTGCATCACCTAAATTAGTTGTATTGTCGTCTTCTGGTGCAATTGCAAGTGTATCAGCATTACCGTCACCGGTTGTATCCCGCATACCAAAAGTTATAGTCTTTTGTATAGTTCCATCGCTAACAATAATACCTACTTGACCTGCTGTTGTTTTACCACTGTATGCACCTAGTGAAATACCTGCTGACGTATCACCTTTTTCGTTTTGGGCCTCAATAAAGTTTGAGTATGTCCATTGTGATGCTACAAATTTTGATTCAGTGCCTGTAACACTATTTGCTGTATCGAATGCTGTGTCAGCAGCTGCATGTAATGTACTTCTATCAAACTGATCTGGATCAGTGCCTGCATCCGCACCGTCTGGATCTGTTAAGTTTCCTACATTTAGGTTACCAAATACAGTTGTGTATGCCGGTCTATCATTTGCAGGTGTACTAATATCTGTTAGTCCGCCTGCTAGTTGAAGTCCTTTACCGCCTTGTATCGACTTTAATGTAAATATTCCAGCTGCACCTGTGCCAATTTGTGTTAGTACAGTATTGTTGTTAAGTGCATATCCCTGTGCATCAATAATACCTGAAGCATTTGTTTTTACAAAACTATCTACTTCACCAGTTGTTGTGTCGTTAACTACTATATATGCTTCAGAGCCTGTTCTAGTCATTACGCCTGTTAGTTGTGTTACTGCAAAGTCACTGTGTAGTATACCGCCACCTTGATTAACTACGTCTTCAAATGTAACTTCTGCAACGTTTGCTTCTGCAGCAGTTGAGTTACCTAGTACAGTGTCTGATGCAATTTGCTCTAGTTTTGATTTAGGTATACCGTTGTCTTTGAGTCCAACGTGTCCTCTAGTAACTTTAAAGTTAGCACCATCAAATGCTGACAAACCTAGTTTTGCTTGGTTAGTTGTATAACTGTTATCGTCTGCTAGATCTTTAACAACAATGTTGCTTTGTATTCTTTTAACAGTACCGCCACCGCCAACGCTTGGATCACTTGCGTTTGCTGTAAACACTGTGCCTGCTGTATTAGCACTTGCATCAAATGCCGCCATAAAATCTGTTGTACCTTGTAAAACAATTTCATATGTAAACCCTTGTACAACTTCTTGTGCTGAAATTACAATTTGATCATCTGCAACAGTTACAAAAGTATCTGCTTCTTTCATGTTCAATTTGCTTTGTACAATAGCTGCTGTTGGGTTAACATCTTGGTTAATAATAACTTCATCGTTAATCTGCATATCAAAGTATGCTGTTGGTCTATCTGTAGTTGCTGGGTCACCATCGTTATCAACATTAACTAAACGTCTTGTTGTAAAGCCAATATCACTTACAGGTGTACCTGTGTTAAATGGTTCTTCAGCAATATTAATAATCTCTTGGAATGGACCATTAATATATTTTGATTGTCCTGATGTTGCTCCTGCACCACTTGCTTTAACGTATATGTCTGGTGCCGCAGCTTTAAGTGCTGTTACTGTGCCGCCAGTGCCTAAATTATATTCTGCAAGAGTAGCAATGTCTGGGCCTTTAGTAAAGTAAATTACTGTTACATCACCAAGACCGTTGTCATAAAAATCATATGCACCCGTTATAGTACCAAAGTCAAATGTTGCTGCACTATTAGTAAGTATTAATCCTGGTACAAATAATCCTGCGTTACCAGCATTAGCATCTAAGTACATAGAGTATGTACCTGTTAAACCTAATACTTGATTAGCATCGCCTGTACTAATTTCAACATCTCTTAGTGTTTTTGCTTTCTTAACACCTTCTGATCTACTGTCTACATAGTCTTTGTTTACAGCCGTTGTGCCTGCTGTTAATAGCAAGTCAACTGGTGCAATACCAACTACTGTGTTACCGTTTGCTTGTAGATCACCTGTTAGTGGAACACTACCGTTTTGCTGTAGTACACTTGGTCCTAATGGATTAGTTACAGCATTACCTTGTTGATCGTAACCTAAACGTCTGTTTACATAACCACGTATAGCACTTTCAACTGGAACTGTGTCATTAGCATTGTCACTCATTGCACTGTCTGTACTAAATTCTGTTACAACAACACCACGTTTAAATCCAATACCATCTACATCTGACAATGCAATACTTGCCGCAAATGTAACTGTACCTGTACCTTGGTCAACTGTAAAGAACTTACCTACACGGAAGAAACCGTCTTGGTCAGTTGATACCCAAAATACTCTACCTTTATTACGCTCATTTACTTCGTCTGTTTGACTTGCTTCTCTAGCTGGGAAGCCTAAGATAACATTTGGATAGTTTGTTTGGTTAAATGACCCTGTACCAATATCTAAGAAGTCATGTCCTGTTGCTCTACATGTACTAATTTGTATAGTAATTTTAGCAGGAGCACCATCTTGTAGGCCAGCACGTAGTATAATACCTGCGCCAAACCCTTGTGTTACTGGTTGTGATAAACCTGTAGCAACCGCTGTTGTGTTAGTTTCTTTAACTTTAACTTCTGTTGGTACTAGTGCAACAAGTCCTGTAGCAAGATCCGTCATAGGAGTATATGAATTGCCACCGTCAATACTAATTTCTAAAGCACCTGTTGTGTTAAATGCTACACCTGACCAATCATATAAGTCTAGTATTTGTTCATTAATTTGTGCTACTTTTACAAAACCGTTTGCTGTTGTATTACCAATCTGTCTAACAACAACTTGACGTTCTGCCAAGTTAAAGAAGTTTTGTCTTAACCAACTTCCTTTTTCGTTTAGCGTAAGACCTACTTCACTAACTTCTTTAATGTCAACTACGGCATAAGTGTGACTATCGGAGAATACTGATTGTACATTGTGTACACCACTTTCAACTTTAACTTCTCTATAGTTATAGATAATGTGTTTCTTGCCTCTCCATGATATTACTTTAGGAAGTTCATATGTAATTGTATAATCTCTGCCAGTATCATCTGCTGGAATAGTTTGATACTGTGCATCTGTATCAAAGTTATTGTTTATCTTAAAGATATCTTTTATTTCAGTTAGCAAGTTAATTGCAATAGTAGTATCGCCTTGTGTGTTACCTAGTGTGGTTGAAGTAGATGCAACACTTAGAGTTGAACCTGCAGTACTTACATACGCATCTTCTACTAGTAAGCCAACAAAATCATATCCTGAATCAAACCCTGTTAGTGATTCGTCGTCTAGTAGTAGATCGCCGGCACTGTCATTGACACCAAAACTTATTGATCTGTATGTATCTAACGGATCGTCATCAAAGTTTACAGCCGTACTTGGACGTATAGTTAAACTACCAACACTTTCAATGTCTCTAAACAAGTGTGTTGCGTTGTTTCTAATATCAACTGGCTTATTAATTGGTATTGGTGCTAGTAGACCATCGTTATCAAACGAGTCACTAGATGTACTAAAGTTTATTTTATAAACTTGTCCGTCTCTCTGTGGAGTAAATCCTGCAATACTATTGATACTACCAGTAATAGACATTCTTCTAATACTACCAGTTTGTATTCCTAAGTCTACATTTAATGTACTTCTGTTAATTTCTGTAACTGTTACAGTTGCGTCATTAGCCGGACTAGCACCACCTAATTGTGTACCAGAAATACTAAATGTATCACCTATTTTATAATGGTCACCTCTGTCAGTTTTAAATATATCAACTTCGTATATTCCGCCATCTTTATTTGCTTTTGAAACAACAAGTTTTGCTTCAGTTGTTTCACTTACTGGTTCTGATTCATCGTTACCAATAATGCTGTCTACGTCTGTGAGTCTTGTAACAGGCGTAAATGTAAATTCTGTGTTGTCAATAGTATAACCGTCAACTACAATACCATCCATTTTTTGAATGTTTGCTAATTCGTAACGTGCAATTCTATTGCTCGGAGTACTACCATCATCATGATAATAATCAAGTTCACCTTTGTTACTTGGAATGTGTTCTAAATCATAAACATGGAGACTTAGTTGTTCAATTAAGTTTGTATATCCAGTTGTGTCAACATTAGTAATTACTGCTGATTGCGCTCCGCCATTTATAGTAAATGCTCCGTTAGTAAAACTACCTGAAGTTCCTTCGAGATAAATTTTCTTACCAATTGACGCAAATACTGAATCGCCCGAACCACCGGTTGAATTAGCAATAGTATCGCCTGCTGCTAGTGTTACATTTTGATCTACATCTAATACTGTTACTGCTGAGAATGTTTTAGCACTTTGCGTCATGTCGTCTTTTAGTACAACATCATCTGGTACTTCATTAGGATCACTACCTTCGGCAACAAGACCATAAACACCGTTTGCGTTTGAGCCGTTTAATGATCTAATTTGTCCACCATTACCAGCATAGTATGCTGTGTGGCAATAGTATGTAAACATACTAACCATTTCTGATAAGCCACCGTTGATAGTAACAAGTCCGTAACCTAAGTCATTAACTTGTGTAAAGTCATTACCTAACTGTGATCTATTACCAGCTGTTTGTAATGTAATTGCAAAGCCGCCTGCTGGTATTGGTAATTCAACAGTATCCCAACCAATGTTTACTGAAGGATCAACATCGCTTACTGGTCCTGATGTTGAGTCTAGAATTAATCTTGCTGTTGGGTCAAGTAAGGCACCACCATCATTGTAATCTGTAACATCGTTTACTTGATATCTAATACCGTTAATATAAAACGGACATGGTGTTTGTGGTTTTCTAATTGATAGCCCGCTACCAGCGTCTGCTGTAATTAACAGTTCATAACCGTTGCCTTCTACAGAAGTTACTTTTACTGGTGTGTTTGCGGTAAACGCATCAACTAACATACCACCTCTAAACGCTTGTCTGTTTAGTGACTGTGAGAAACTTGAACCTGTTTGTATGTATGGTGATTTAGTTAGAATTTGTCCTTCTGGATCAAGCACACACATAAATCCGCCATGTCCTTGTACAGTCATGTTACGTAAAATTGTAGCATCGTTCATTAAGAACGCATCTAATTGATTTGAACGTTTTGCAGGGTTCCAACCAGCGTTCGGGATAATATCGTTACCCCATTTTAATAATTCAAATATATCATAAACTAAGTTACCATTGCCAGCAACATCTGTGCCGCCTGTCAAGTTAGCATTTATATATTGATCAGGATGATCAGCACCTTTAAACGCAGCATATAATGAGTTATTGTATACATTGTTAATAATTACGTTCTGTATTACATCGCCTGCTACAACAATACTCTGGTATCTCGGTGTGTCTTCTGTTGGAAAGTTTAATCCATCAAAGAATATTGAGCCCTGTGTATGTAAAGTATTAATAGCTTTACCATCACGCAAATCATTTGCTAGTGCATCAACTAAACTACCAATAGTTCTTCTATATCTGTCTTTAGCAGAATTGTCCCAAGTTAAAGCAGCATAACCATCGTACCCTGCTACGCCAGTGGCATTTGCATCTTCAGCAAAAGTTAGGTATGCTATAACTTCTTCAACAATAAAACGTTTGTTCTTTTCAACCAATACAGCAGCATCAAGATATTGTCCTGGATTTGTAATTGCTAAGTTACTGCCATCGTCAACGTTTTTAGGTAACGCAGGATTGTAAAGATAGTGTCTACCAAAGTAACCATCTGTTTCACCTGATAACGGATTAACGTATGCTTCACCTGCTGTTGGTAAGTTAGGATCACCTATACCGGTGATACTATCATTGCCGCCTGTTAGTCCGTCAAACTGTTTGTCTCTATAAAAATATGTTGTAGCCCACGGTGACTGAGATACTTCTGCCTTTGGTCTAATAATTACTCGTCTAAATTCGTCACCAACTAGTGATACGTTAGCAGGAACTTTGATTGGATAATCTTCAAAATATTGACCAGTTTCAATTTTAATGGTAATTTGTCTATTGTTAACAATGTTGCCCATCTCAAGTTGCTCACCCACTGTAAACTCTTGTGGTGAAAGAAGTTGTAATTCTGCTAAGTCATCAGTTGAGCCTGGATTGTTAACATTATCATCTCCTGGGAAGTATCTAATAATTTTACCTATTGCGCCACTTGTTTTACCTTGGATAACTTTACCAACTCTAAGGTCTCTATTAGCCGGATCACCTTGATCTACTTTACCTTGTGTTTGTCCATTTACTGAGTTACTAAAGAACAATTCGTATCTGTTACCAGTTTGCTCTGTAGGTGCTGTAAATACGCCATTAGTAACAATGTCTCTTTGTACAGCCATGTTGCTTGTAATACTACCTGCATCATCACTATCAGGCTGATTGCTACCGTATGTAATTATTTCTTGTGTATAAATTGTTTGTAGTGAACTAAATGGTGCGTTAATAACAACACTTGCTGTTACAGTTCTTGCTCTTTCTAAAAGGTGTGCATATACATCCTTTAACAATCCGTTTTGAGATCTACCATATTCATCATTATAAAATTCAACACCAGTTCTAACTGATAAGTTTTGAGCTTGTGTACCTGCAACATGATCTAATAATGCTGCTGTAATACCTTTACGTAAATCTAACTCTAAAGCTCTGTCATTGATAACTCTGTTGGTCCAATTTACATTAGTTGTGCCTACGGTTGTAGTTGCCTTAGCTGTAATCTGCGCATCTTTCCATGCTTGTACTTCAGCAACGATATAATTTATGTTTGCTTCTACTGTTGATTTAGAATTGCCTCTACTGTCAAGTCCTGAACCTGTAGCAAATCCTGTTTGTGTAACTTGTGATAATTCAACTACAGCTGGATCACCTTCTGTAACTTGTCTTGAAGTAAATATGTCCTGCATATATGGACCAGGCTCAAATGGTGATGCAACTTGTATTTGTTCTGCTTTACGAGCCGCTGCACCAATTGTTCTATATGAATATGCTAATGAGCTACCTTCTTTTCCTGGAGGTGCAACACTTTGATCGTCATTACCGACAACACTAACAAATATGTTGGCACTTGATTCTGTTGACTGACTGTCAACATATAGTTTTGTTACCGCTTGTAAGTCTGTTAAACCTTGTGGAGTACCTGCGCCTGCAAGGTCACCTGGGTGATCGTGTAATGTAAGTGGGCCTTCCATTGTGTCACCTTGTCTGCGAGTAACAGCATCACGTGGTACTACTTGATGACTTAGGAAAAAGCCTTCTAAATCTATATCATAACCTGCATCAGTAAGAGATAGTGCAGCCGAATCTGTTGTTGTTAAATTATAACGTACATCGTTTCTAGCTGTTGTGTCTTCTAGTTGTGCGTCTTCTTTTGATGCAAATAACCCTAAGTTATTAGAATCTAGTACGCCAATGTAAACAGTGTCTCCGTTTTCTATTGGTGAGTAGATAGGTAGGTTGTTGTCGTCTACATCTACACTTGAAATAGTATTACCTGTTGCAGGATCTTTCTTAGACCAATTTAATCCTGTGCCTGAAGTGTTAAAAATAAATCCTGCGCCATCTGAACCACGTGTTAGTCCGTGTGCTGGTACAAGTATAACACCCTGTGCGCCAACAATGTCTTGTACAGCGTCAATAATTTTTGTGTAAGAAATAGCATCAACTGGCTCAGACGGAACGTTAATTGTTTCACCTGGATCCTGTCTAAGTATATAATTTCTATCAGCAAACTTTTTATCAATTACAAGATCATCAGTGGTTAATGATGTTCCGTGTACATTATTAAAGTTTGTAATATCAGTATTAGTAGTACCAACATTAGCAATACCAATACCAGCTGCGTTTAATGGACCACCAAGTACCGGAGCAGGGTCTGATTGTACCGAAATAGCATTTAGTTTTAATATTATTTTACCAGTTTCTGAAACGCTTATACTAACTGTATCAATATTTGCAGGATTCTCATCACTGTCTGATCCTAGTTTTCTAATTTCAATACCAGTACCGTCTTGTTTTACTATTGGCAAGTACGCATCTACGCCATCGCCTTTAAACGGTGTTAAGCTATCAGGTGTATCAGCAAGTAGTGTAAATGTAATCTGGCCACCTTTACCTACTACCGCATATATTTCCTGAAAGTTTTCGTTTACCTTACGAAACGACTCTCTAATACTATCACCGGTTCCGTCATTTCCTTCAATACCGATATCGACTTGTTGTCTTGCCATCTTATTTTAGCTCCAAAATTTGTATATTGTCTTCTATGTTATCATTAAAGTTTACACTTACACCGCAACCACACGCTGATTGTGCATTAGGATTGTTAATAACAAATTGAGTTTGGAATACGTCCCTTGAATAGTCAATTTCACTACCAAACAAATACATTAAACTATGTGCGCTTACTACTAAGTTGCCATCGCCTGTATCTATTATTTCGTCGTGATCCTCAACTCCTTCTTTGTTAATCATATCCCATTCGTATTCAAAACCAGCACATCCGCCGCCTTTAAGCCCTAAATGTACAGCAAACTTCTTTGGCTCTACATTACATAATTCATTTACTTTGCTTTTAGCACTTTCTGTGAGGCTTAATACGAACATCCATACTCCTGTTTAATATATTTATCGAATAGTTTTATAATCCTAATGTAATAAATATAATTATGTTCATAAAGGAATTTGTAGTCCAAACCAGGCATACGAGGCCATCAAAGCTAGGTTCAGCTCATACTTACACACGTAATAAAACATATGTATTGCTTCGTTGTGATAGTTGCGATGTTGAGTTTAATCGTCCAAGAGGTAAGATGGATCCTAAACGGTTAAACAATAATTATTTTCATGTATGTGAAAATTGTGATGCAAAGAAATTTGCACAAAAAAAGGGAGTCGAACGCAAACAAGTTTGGAACATGAGTGCTAGTTCGGATCTCCCTATTAATAAACTTTAATCTACGTAACTTGCATTGACATAGCAACAGCTAGGACCGTCTTCATGATCTAATCCTTCTTTTGCATGTTCAAATACAGTTTTACACCAATCATCCCTATCGTATGTGCTTACAACATCAACAATTGATATAGTCTGGCCTGTTTCAACTTTAGTAATAGTAGCGTTGTGTAGCTCTTTAGTAACACCTTCAGATACTTCCCTAGTGTTTTCAGATGTTTCTACAGTTAGTGTATATTCTCTAGCCATATCGTATTAGTCTTCTTTTTTCCAAATAGTCCATGCACCGTATGCTATTGCACCGTATGCTACTAAACTTGCAATTGGTTTAAAAATTAGAAATGCTATGCCTGCGGCAACAAGTACAGCACCGTCAAGTGTTGTTCTTTCACCTAGTCTTTTTATAATCCAGTTTTTCATTAGTATTTGTATCCTCCAGCTCTAGTATTTTCTGTTGTTTTCATAGACTTCTTACTTTCCGGTAATTTGTCGTCCTTTTTAAGGTTAATAGGTTGGAAAGGTTTCTTGTCAATTCTAAGCCCATCAATCTTTTTTAATTCTAGTTTTTCTACCATAATTAGTCTCCTTGTTAACATATTTATGTAAATAATAGAGTTAATTTATTAATATGGAGAATAAACTATGTTTAGTTGGTTACGAAATCTTTTTTCATCTGCAGAGCCAGTGGTAGAAACACCTATTGCAAAGCCTGCACCTGCTAAGACACAAGCCAAAAAGCCAGCGGCGAAACCTGCGGCTAAGAAAGCGACTGTTAAGAAAGCAGACTTATCAAAATTAACCAAAGATAAACTCGAAGCATTTGCTAAAGAGAATTTCAAGGTTGATATTGATAAAAGAAAGAAAAAAGCTGATTTAGTAGACGAAGTTTTTAAACTTTCTAAGAAGTAGAGTTTAAAGAATTTAATCTATCGATAGAAGATTCACAGCGAGCCAGTTTACGTTCTAAAACGTTTATTGCGCCTCGCTGTTTTCTTATCTGTTCTTCAAGGCTTTGTACGTAGCGTTGGCTAGGTACTTGTTGTTCTGAGCCATCTTCTGATACCATTACGAAATGATCAACACCTTGACCTTTAAGTCCACCCGCTACGCGGTTAGGATTTTTTGTTGATTCTTTTTCAGGCGTTTTCGAGCTCTGGCTCTTGTTGCTGTACATTGTGTTTAAATAGCTCATAGTGTTCTAGTTCCTCTTTGTATTTATATAAGTCAATACTAGCAAGATTCTTCATCTTGGATTCGCACATAATATCTGCGTAAGGCAAGAAGCTCAATGCCCAATCATTGCAACTCTGGTTAGGATAGTAATCACTGTGAGCTCGTAGTTTTGCTTTCTTGTAACCGTTTGCTAGTAGTTGTGCCATCTCGGGTTTCAACACATGATCGAAGTCTTCGGGCAAGTGTTCGTTACGACTGTATGAATAATGTATCACAGGACGCACACCACGCCAGCTATCTATTACGCGAGCAAATCTAGCGTCGGTTGGTCTAATATATTCACCTTCACGGCACCAGTGATGGTGTATGTCAAGTACGAGTGCGCATGTGTCGACAAGCTCGAGGCTTGCGTCAATGCCCCATTTGTTTTCGTCGTTCTCGATCGTGATCGTGTTTCTCGCTTCTGGAGAAAGTCTGTTGTTGACGGCATGTTTGATACCGGCTGGACCTTGGCGGCCGCTGATGTGTACATTGCACTTAAAATCTTGGAATTGTTTGCCATATCCCATCCAGCGTATGACATCGGTGTGATATTCAAATTCTTCTACGCTCCTATCTACTATTTCTGGATTATCTGAAGCAAGGACTGTAAATTGGCCCGGGTGCATCGAGAGTCTAACATCGAGGGCTCTTGCCGTTGCGCCGACTTTTGCAAATTCTCTCTCCGCATACGCCACCACATCAGGCTTACGCCAATAATAAGACCACTCATGCTGGGTATAAACAGGAAGTACATCACTACCGAGTCTGACCATTCTAAGCTGCGGAGGAAGAGATCCAACATATTCAATCAACCTTTTGTATGACGCAATGTTGTGGACCATGATGTCCCACAAGCGTTCTTCAGCAACATCACGTGTCTGCCTGTTGAGCCACTGTACTGTTGTGCTACGAGTATTTAGCGGTCGTTGAATTTCTTCTAGTAGTTTCTTCTTCTGCGTTTGATCGGGGTCCATGTACTTACATGCAAAGCCGATACGTTTAAGATTGTTCATCGAGTAGTTTCCAAGTTTCTTTGTAATTGTATACATTATAGCACATACCTAAGTCATTGTCAATGATTTGTTTCTTCAACGGATAGTCGTTACCTGCAGGATCCATTCTATCGCCAAAGAAGTGTATTGTATCGTTTGGATCAAAGTCAACTAGTATTTGACTCTTGTCACTTCCTTTAGGAGCAATATCAATACCTGTTTCACCGCCCGGACGTGCTTCTAGTTCCGGAAATAGTTTGTTAAAAGATGTTGCTATTTTGTTTCGCTCGTCTTCAAATGTATCATATGCTACATACTTTGCACGTTGTTCTACATCAGCATTACGTCCTACTACACTATAATTTACCATACCTGGACGATGTTCAAAGTGTAGACCCGAACGTATTGTAAAAGGACTTTCTGTAAGTTTAATACTTAACCATTCGTGTGCATCTTCAGGAAGCACCCAATGCGATGCTCTTATGTGTGTCTTGCCTTCCCAAACATCACAGCCTGAACAGTTGTACACACGTTTTGCTAAGTTGTATGTTGGTTCAGTAATTTGCTCTACTGTCTTAGGCTTGTCGCTACCTGTAACAAGGTAAACATCGTTTACTAAACAAAATGTATTAAAGAACGCTCTAAACTCATAATCCATTTTACTACGACTTGGAGTTAGTGTTCCGTCTACATCAAATATATATTTTATCGCCAATTTTCTACCACCCATGGATCGTAACAGTTTTCTGGATTAGGGTCTCCATGAAAAACACATACGCAACATTCTATTCTTGGTACAACAGATTCAACTTCTTTGAATTCTCTTTGTCCCCTAACACCGCCAGGTTTAAAGTCTTTAGACTTTCTTACTTCCCATTTCCAACTTTGTGTCCAGCTGTCTGGATACAACATTGCTGCTTTTGTTTTGCATGTAACATCATACAAGTAATCTTGATCGCCAAAGAATAACTTCTGATACTTTACAGGATCTTTCTTATATGTTTCCCAAACAAAATCAAGTTCGCCTGTTTTAAATTTAACAATTGAACTATTGTACTTTTTGTAGTTTGGTCTCATTGCTCGTGTATAGTCTTTTACTATGCACCAATGATTAGGCTGCCATGTAAGAAGTTTATCAATGTTACCGCTTATAACAACATCTAAGTCCAAGTATAGTATTGTGCCTTTGATAGGCAAGTCTTTTGTAAACATGTATGGCTTGTTCCACCATCCAGGTAATCCTTTGGGTAAGTCAAGTACTTGTATGTCAGGATTAAGATCCATAGGATCATCTGTTAAACATGCAAATTTATAGTCGAGAGTACAGTTTCGTTTGATCATGTTATAAAGTTTGTTAACATAATCACTAGAATATTTTGTGCCGTGTTTCAGACACAAAATATAATAGTCCTGTGGGAGTTTGCTTACGTGTTTAGCAGACTTTGCTTCTCTACGTTCTGCTTTTATTGCAAGCCATTCTTCTTTGGTATACTGACTCTTGTCTATCTTAGCCATCTACGTGTGACATCTTTTGTACTGAGTATGGTGTATAGATTGCACTGTTAGCACCATGCTCTGCACATTCAGCTGATTCACACCAACAACGTCCATCGCTAATTTCTCTAATAAGTTGATCAGCAAACTTCCATGCGTGATATGCAAACTTCTCACAACCAACACCATCAAAAGTTCTAATCTCTGCTAGACCTTTTTCTTCTAGTGCCTTAAAAGTTTCTAATTCTGGATCAGCAATATCAATTGCTGTCTTGTGATCAAAACTATCTTCTAGCCAAGCCTTCAACGGTTTCAATCCGCCAAAGTCAACAGCCCAGTTTTTCTCATCTAGGTCTGCACATCCAAATACAAATTTAAATTGTAAACTATATCCATGAAGTAAATGACAATGTGAATGCATTGCCTTAGGTTGACGGAACACCGCTGATAGTCCGATGTTGTGTCCGTATGTTTTAGTGCTGTAATAAGCCATGTTATTCTCCTATATAAATAACGGCGGAGTATTTAAAGAGGGTCGACGTATTAAAGTCCTCTGTATTAGTTACTATTATAACGTATGTTACTTAGTTTGTCAAGAGAAACATTAGGGTAATTCCAGGCTTTTTGCATTTTTTCATGTAATTCATATACTACAAAGTTAGTTTTTGCATAACATTCAAATACTTTGCCTATTTGATGTATCCAGTAACGAGGATCTACAGCACGTTTGTCTGCTCTATCATAGTTTCTAGAATCTTTATAAACGTTATTAACAGTTGACGTATTGCTATACATATCAAAGCCTATTAAATGAACTGTTTCGTTCTTGGCCTTTTGTGCAGCAATAAGAACAGCATAAGGACCGCTACCCCATTGGAATGGTTCGTCCCAACGTTCATTACCTTTGTAAGGCAAGTCAGGTAGTTGTCTTATGTTCTTGTGTTTCTTAAAACGTGGAAACCAGTCGTGCCTAGTGTATACTTTTGTATCAACATTTACGCCTTGTGCTACTGCTTCTTCAACCATACGTTTATCTACACATACAAGATGGTCCATTTGATAGTCGCGCATAATTGCATTACACCCTACCTTGGGTCCAAAGCAATATGAGATGTCGAAGCCTTTTCGGCTTTCACCGTTTCCAAATACATACATGTAATTATTTATTTTTATTTTTGGCTTGGTTTATATCTATACTTAAACGAGTAAGTTCGCTCTTAAGTTCATTAAAGTTTTCTTCAACTTGTTGTGTGGCTTTTATCATAAACACAATTTTGCTTAGTGCCCACCACCACCAAAATACACTTGTAATTACAAACGTAATTACTACAGCGATGGCCATTGCGCCCATCCATGTTTCGTGGCCTATTAGAGTTTCGCCTATAACAAGAGCCAACGCTACGAATGGAAATGTCCATGCGGCGTATGCCCAGTAAGATGCCTGTGCTAATGTGTCTTTTATTTTTTTATCCATATAATCTCCCTCTCTAAAGTAATATGTACTCTAGCATTAATATTTATGGTAGTGTTGAAAAATGTTTTGTGGTTGTTTATCTAAGAAGATATCTGCCCAAACGGCTTCCACTCGCCTGGTGTCCCTTCTCTTACACAAACCCACCCTACATAACTAGTTGGTTTAGGGTCGTCATTCCAAACAATGTCACCTTTGCGGTATTGTCCGTCTGTTGGTGTACCTTCACCAGTTTGGAACATTTTGTTTTCAAACTTTATTGGTCCTGCTACTGAAAGACTTACTCCTTCAGGGACTGTGTTAACACCTACACCTAGTTGTCCGTGTATGCTTACTTTAGCATCAGCACTTCCTTTGTTACCTAAGTGTATTTTACCGTTAGCTGATATAGTGATACGGGGAGAATCATCAGTAACGATTTGTAAATCATGTGTAGTATACGTACCTATTTTAATTTCAGGCTGATCTACATCTATTATAAATTCTGAGTCAAAGCCCATAACACCTATTGCACCATTTGGTGCATCAGTACCTAGTCCTAAACGGTCTGCATCTGCGTTCCAAAATAAGTGTTGACTAAGTGCTACATTACCTTTAACTTTTAGATCATTAAGAACACCAACTTGCTTCAAACTACTTGTTTTAACATCTGGTCCTAATGAGTCTTTGTTTAACACATAGTTGCCGTTTACATAATAAGCAGCCTCTGTGTGTAAGTCTATTGAATCACTACTCCAAAGTCTATCTGGATTAGCTCTATAAACTAATTGCTTAGTTGGCGAACCTTCTTTAATCCAAAGTAATCCTTTGTTATAAATGGTACCATCTTTGTCATTAAACTCTAATGGTCCCGAACGTTCGTTTCTAACGTCTGCTGTTACTTCATCAACATGTAATTTTTTAGCGTATATTTCGCCATCTACATGTAAGTCTCCTGCTACGTTAGTATCGCCTATAAGTGTTTCAACATCAATAGTATCAGTTACTATACCATCGTCATTAACAAAAACAACTAGCCTACTAGACTCGTCTTTAATGCCGGTACTTTTAAATTTTGATATTGTTCCGCCTTGGATTAAATCCCCACTAAGACTGTTTAGTGCTAGTTTGGACATATCAGGCGTCTGGTCGATGCTAGATAAAGCATCAACTACTTCTGCTAAAATTGGTAGTCCTTCTACAGCGATACGGACTTTATTGGGATCTAGTTGCTTCATGTAAGTATTTATCAGATTACCTTGAGTAGCACTGTTTCCGCATTTATGCGACCATTAAGTTTTGTGTCTGTAGTCTTAATTTCGTCCATAAATTTACGTAAAGCTACTTTACCTGCGCCTTTAAACTCTTTTAATTGGTCTGCAGGCTTACGCATAGTCTTTTGTATACTTTCTTCTTCGTGGAATCCTATAATTGTAGTACCTTTAACTTGAAGTCCACTGCCTGGTCGTTGCATTTTTTGCGGATCAGGATCTTTAGCAACATACTTGCCTATCTTACGTGTCTTAGTGTTAAACACCCAAAGCTCGTTTGCGTATATAATGTCTGCAGGATTAATACTAACAAGTCCAAACTTATCATCTTGCTTCTTAAACTTGAGCTTTTGTACTAATTTTTCAGCACTGTACACTTTAGCCTTACGTGGCCTACGTGTTGCTTTTGCACTTTCAATAACCATGTCACATGATGTCATTATCTTTTCTAATGCTTTGAGCAATAACGCCATTTGTTTCTTAGATCTATGATCGTAACCTTCTTTAAGTTGTGCCCACATATCAGCTTCATGCTCATCCATCTTCTTTAGCTTTGCTGGTGTAGGCATATTGTGCCATTCAACTACTTCATCTATTTCTGCTTTATAAATGTCTTTAATTTTTCTAGCATGTGCTTGTGTCACTTTCTCTTTAATAAAGTGTACATTAATATCTAAACTGTCTATTTTAAAATCGTCTGGGTCATTAATAAATCCGTCTAGCCAAAGATCAATAGCTTCGCATGATGCATGAGCCTGCATCAGAATACGATCTTGAATCGTTAGTACTGGCTTTGCAAGAGTCTTTGCTTCTACTTCTTGTTCTTCTTTTTTGTCTGCTAGTACTTTTTTACCAATTTCAATACATTTAGCAACAGAGTTACGTAAGAATTTATCTACACCACAAGTTAGTTCTCCACCAGTGCCTGGCAAACTTAGCCAGTGATCTGCTTCTTTCTTGTTTAGTCTAGGTGCACCTTTGGTATCCATTCGTGCTACAATGCCCGCTGTTATACTTAACGCATTATTGGGTGCAGCTTTAACAGCCTTAATATCGTCTTTAGAATATTCGTTGTCAGCCATCCACTTAGGAACGTTAGCATACAAGTCTACTGGCTTGAAATGCTCGTAGTACCAAGAGTGTACATACCGACGATGTCTATGTATTGCTTCGCCGGTCCATTCTTCCCAGCCTTCCCAATCCGGCTCTTTAAGTTTGGCTCCTCGTTGTATGCGTGGTGCGGCTCTAGGCTTCTTTCTTTTAGTTTTTGGCAATGCCATTTTTCTAGTTCTCCAAATGCTTTACAAAAAGTATATATGCCTTAACGCAAAAAGTCAAGTATTAATTAGTCTTAAATACGTTAAATGCTTGTCTTCAAACAGTCCTGTTACTTTTACTTTATATCCCATTGAGTGATCATCAGGGTAAATGTGGTATTTTAACTCATTACCGTGTTTCATTGCCCACTTGCCTTTTGGAGTCTGTTGCCATTCGTATATTGCGGGAGAAACGTAAAGGTCGGGGTCTTCCACATCCCCCATTGCAAAGGTGTGTAAGACAAGCCGTTCCATTACTTAGATAAGTCGTCGATGAGTTTTTGTTGTTCGTCTTTGAAGTCTTGATAACGTTGACGAACGATGTCTACTGTAAAGTCAATAAACATAAATGCTGGAGCAATGTAGAAATACTCTCCTCCAAGTGCGAGTACAGCCGCACATCCTAGTGCGAAGTATGAAAGATAACGTATTGAATATCCTTGCATACCAGTAAAGTTCCATTTAATAAAGTACATAATCTTTTTCATTCTTCCCACCACATTTTAGATGCTTCAATTGACTTGATTGCTGTGATTGCGCCAAATATCATTGGACACATCATTACACAGCCTATTCCAATAATTAATCCTAAATTTTCCATTCTATGCCTCTTTGTTAGGGTTCCAAATAGTTAAGTTCTTAGTCTTGAGTCTATTAACAACAATGTTGTACCTTGACTGTTCTTCTTTCCATTCCTTTAACCATTTGTGTCCATCACGTTCTGCATCAACAAAGATTGCATTAGTCATTGCTAGTGGTACTAAAATTGCAAAGTGAACAATAATACTTGCTACTGTATTATAATTAAACCACCCTAGGTAGTTTGCCGCTAAGAATCCAAACCATACACTCCAAATAGTAAACAGCACTAACATAAAATAAGTCTGTAAACTAGGGTCTGGAATATACTTTAATGGATTGTACTTAACACTCATTACACGTCTCCAGCCACTTACGAGACTCATTACAGTTCGTCTAAATAGACTTGGCTTTTTTAAGTTTGGTTGTATCATTTCCTTTCTCCTAATCAATATGATTTCTAATGAACTCTTTTATTACATGCATACCATATGCGGCCCATGTAACAACTAGTAGACTAACAAATAATATTTCAATATCATTCATTATATCTTTTCTCCAGGCTCGAAGCCTCTAAATGTTTTGAATCTTGGGAACCTTAAACTGTATGTTCCGTCTTGGTTTTGTGTTACAGCATCAGCTCTTACTTCTACAAGTTGACCTGTGATATCAGTGCGACTATCCCAAAAGTCGTCACGATTAGCATCAGTAAAGCCACTACCGACATTAACACTAATTTTCTTTCCGTCATCAATTCCTTCACAAACAAATGCACCAAGTCGTCCTTCGTTTCGTCCTGTTCCTTCTTCGACATCCTTAACCTCCAATGTTACCTCAATGAACGGCTTTGCTTTAAGCCATGCATGAGTTCGCTTACATTCATAAGGAGCATCAATGTCCTTAATCATAACTCCTTCGTAACCACCGTCTACAGCCGCTTTATTTAACGCTACAAAGCGTTCTTGGCCTTCAGGAGTGTCTAAGTCTACATCTTCCCAATCCAACGCTTGTACGTGCTCTAAGACGTCTGCATGGTCTTCTACCCAATGCTTAGTAATTTGGCTTCTAAAGCTCTGTGGCTTATCCCAACTACCTGCGTTAAAACAGCCTAATGGAATAGTATCAAACAAATGCAATACAGCATCAGTAGTTTGTTTACCATCTTTACGATGTACTTGTTTCATAAGGTCTTGGAAGTTAGCACTCATTACCTCTCCGTCTAATACTAGCGGATAAGGTACAGGGTGGTCTTTAATTACTGTTTGAATTTCTTCAATGATGTGACCAAAGTTATGAAACTGTTTACCATTACGGCTAAACATTTCTACTTTATTATCACGGATGATAGTAATAACTCTTACACCATCTAGTTTGATTTCAATTTGTTTCTTACCAACCATTTTCTTTTCATGCTTGGCTGAGTCATGTGCTAGGCTACATGTAAACACAGGAACAGTACCTGGTGCTACTTTGTTAACAGTCCTTTCGCTCATTCCGCATCGTAAGTCTTTGATTAAGATACGTCTGTAAAAGCCATTCCACTGTTCTGTAGTAGCAACACCCATTGCAAGTTCGATAGCATCACGTGCCGCATGTCCTGTTAGTTCACGATTGGCAAGTTTATCAGCAAGCTCTTTGAACACTGGCCACGAAAGACCTTGTCCGGTTAGTACGTCTGAACGCTCAGGTACTTGCTTAACACCAAAAGTAACAAGAGCATCAAGTGCCATTGTAATACCTTCGAAAAACTCTGGTACACCTTCTTCAAGTGCTTCTTTTAAAATTGCTTGTTTGGCGAGCTTACTATTGTCAGCTTCTAGCCTTGCAATTATATCTTGTGGTTGTGTTCTCATATTTGTTTGCCCTCTGTTCCTGTTACTAAGTACATTTTCTTTATTATAGCATCAACATCAACGGATGTCAAGAAGCCTTTTACTGTATCATTATCATTAGTAATGCCAGGTAGTTCTTCTTGGAAATCACCTTTGTATACAGCGATTTCATACAGTCCTTCTTCGCCGCCATATGAAACTTCGTTCTTTACAATACTTAACATGTATCCGCCAAACTGTACTTTTGATTGTATTCCTATTGGGTTTATTGTTTGAATAAACTCTAAGTCTTTATATGCTGAAATCATAATCCATTGCCCTTTCTACTCTTTCGTTAATACCTGTGCTGTGCTTACACTTACCTCTAAAAGTAAAGCCAGTACAGTCACATGTAAAACCTTTGTCTGTAAGTTCTACACTATATTCATTATCTTTAGAACCTTTTACAGGCCAAACAGTACCTACCATCCAATGACCTTTAGGCTTGAAATAAGTAGGCTTCAAATACTTCTCTTGAAACTTACTCATTTCTTCACCTGGTTCTTTGCTATTGTAACCAACTTAGGATCTGCATCTGTTAATACTTCTAACAACAAACGCTTTTCTTCTAAGTACAATTTTGCAAACTTAGGGTCATGTGCAACAATACTTTCAGTGTTGTCGATCATGTCTGCTACTTTTACAGTTTGTACATTAGCCGGCGCTTGGCTAAGCCTAACACGGTCCTGTGCCTTACGTGCTTTACGATTAGGACCACCTTCTACTTTTGGTGGATCACTTAACGCAACAACCATATCTGCAACTTGTGAACCAAATGCTTTTTGGATGTCTTCTTTAGTGATATGAGTATCTTCAATGACATCGTGTAACAACGCAGCCGCCAATACTTCCTCGTCTTGTACAACAGTACTAACAAGATTCATTACTCTAATGGGGTGTGTTACGTAAGGTTCGCCGGTGTATTTACGGATTTGACCGATAGCACCGTGTGCCGCTGTAGCGTACAACTTTGCTTTGTCAACTAATGTCATGTGTGCCTCTATCTGTTTGCCTAATTTATGTATATATTATAGCAAAGAAATAGGGTGTTGTCAACCTCTTTTTACAGAAATTTTGGCATTAAATGACAGGCTTATTCTAGTGTCATCTGTGTCATTTGGTCTTACACCGTGATATAACCAGCTAGGAAATAGTACTAGTTTGCCCACTTCAGGATGGTAATATAAACACTCATCTGGTTTAAAATAGTGCGAACTAACTAGGCTAGTAATAGGGTTCATTAAGTATAACGATCCATCTTTCCCGTTAGTTTGGAAGTAATAAACGCCACTAATATCAAACCCACCGTGATTATGAACTGTTGTATGTTCGCCTTTTTGTGTGTTAGTAAGCCAAGAGCTTTCAATTGATATGTCGTATTCGTTATCACTAAAAGATGATAGATAACGTTGTATGTGTATTAACAGATGTTTCTTGGTAAACTCTAGTTTGTATAGATTAAGATAGTCTGTTTTAAATGTAGGATCGCTAAGGCTGTGATTAGTTTCTCCCCACCCTTTGTGTTTAGTGAAATTAACTTGTGATATTGTATCACTTATTTCACTTTGCACTTTATTAAGATCATCATTTACAATGTAATCATAATATGCTGGTGTATAAAATAAACCTTCTACAGCCATAACTATCTTTCTTTAATGGTGGAGCCGGAGGGGATCGAACCCACGACCTATTGGTTGCAAACCAATCGCTCTCCCTACTGAGCTACGGCCCCAAAATTGGAGCTCGGAATAGGATTCGAACCTACGACCTGAGGTTTACAAAACCCCTGCTCTACCAACTGAGCTATCCGAGCGTTAACTACTTTACTTATGATGTACTTGAAGCGTCTGCTACTGGAACTGAACCGTCATCATCAAAGTTCTTTGTTGAAGCAAGATCTGCTGTTGTGAACTTTACATCTTTGCCAGCTAGTTTCATTTCAAGTTCTAAGTTTAGAATTTTAGGAAGACTACCTGGACCATCCCAAATTTCATTTAGGATATCATTTATCTTATCTAAAGACACACGTCTCAGTCTATAGATACCAAAATGGTGTTGTAAAAATCCACGCAATACTTCTGGTATTCTTCTGTGATCTGAGATTGCCCAAGTTCCTTTGAATCCATTTACGGTGTAAGGAACATCAATGTCCTTATCCAGTCTTGCGATTCTTTCTTGAGTAATACCTTGTATATCTAACATAACTTCTCCTAATGTGTGTAAGTAAGTTGTATATTATACTATCAATGATTGTTAGTGTCAACCTAACGTGTTGTGTTTTTGGCTGGGTTGGAAGGATTCGAACCTTCAATCTTTTGTACCAAAAACAAGTGCATTACCGTTATGCTACAACCCATTGCCAACAACGTTGTTAGTGTGTATGCGTGGGAGGTTCTCAACGCTTTCGCTCCGCCTATCCACGCTAACGACAAACACTTGCCGGCATACTTGCATCGAGCCTTTTGTTGTGATTGCGACACCACTTCTCATCATATGGGATTTGCTGACCCATACTAGTTGAGGAGCGACCTCAACACGTCTTTGGCGGAGAGTTAGGGATTCGAACCCTAGGAAGGTTGCCCTTCGTCGGTTTAGTAAACCGGTGCTTTCGACCACTCAGCCAACTCTCCGTATTAAAAACCATACCAACGAATTATCAGTTCCGCTGCATCTGCTATACAGTATGCAAGGTATGGTTAACTTGGTAGTCCGTAGGAGAATCGAACTCCTGTTGCATGGATGAAAACCATGTGTCCTAACCACTAGACGAACGGACCTTTATTCTTTGGCAGGCGTGTAAGGAGTCGAACCTCAGCTTACGGTTTTGGAGACCGTCGTGCTACCATAACACTTCACACCCAATATAACTAATATACAGTCAACCTTCTACTGTGTCAACCACTTTTTCTACTTTAGTTACTCTTTCATACTTAAAACTTCTCCACCCATTTGCATTAACGTCCCATACAGTAACATTGCCTTCTTTACCAGGCTTGTCTGACTTTGGATGACTGGCTTCTGGAATGACATCAAACGACTTCGTACATGTCATTACTCTTTCGGCACCATCAAGTTTGTTAAACGTTACAACGAGTGTTGTTTCTTTAAGCGTTTTATTTAGTGCTTCCTCTGTAGGAATACCTTTCTTATCAGCTACAAACTGTTTTAGCTCATCTACTCTATGTATGGCTGCGCTCATAGTTCCTCCAATACACCTAATATTTCAGCGGCAATTAATAATGCTCCGCCTAGTATAACATAAGTACCAAAATCTTCTAAATAGTATCCGCCAACAATAAATGCGGCTCCTGAAGCAATACGTACAGCACTCTTTACAAGGCTTACATAAAAGTGAAACTTACCTGGATCTTTATTTGCTACTTCCATTATCTTTTCTCTACTACTTTATCAGCCAGGCCATTATCAACGGCTTCCTGTGCTGTTAAGAACGTATCAAACTTCATAGTTTCAAATAGTTCTTCATATGATTTGCCCACTGAATTATGTTTTACATATAACTCTGTTAGACGCTTATTAATCTTTTGCGACTCTGCATAGTGTCGATTGATATCTTCAATCTGTAGCTCTTGTACGTGTACACTACCGCTTGTGCCTGGTGTACCACTTGACACTCTGTGAATCATTGTACGACTCTCTGGTAACACTACACGTTGGCCTGGTGTTCCTGCTTGTGCTAGGAACGAACCCATTGAACATGCTTGACCCATTACAATAGTACGTATGTCGCACTTGATGTATTGCATAGTGTCATAGATAGCCAAGCCTGCTGTTACAGCACCACCTGGTGAGTTGATGTACAGGTTAATTGTTTTTCCAGGATTATCTGACTCTAAAAACAATAGTTGTGCTACAATAAGGTTAGCCATACTATCCTCTACCGGACCGTTAAGCATAATAATACGATCCTTCATTAGGCGACTGTAAATATCGTATGAGCGTTCGCCTCTTGATTCTTGCTCAACTACCATAGGTACTAATGGCATATTATTCTCCTGTTACTTGGATTAGCGGACGAGTTATTGAGGTATCATTGTAATCACCATCTTTTCGATACTCGCGTCTTGTAATGTACTCAGTTAACATACCATCTGGCTTAACCCGTACTGTTTTAATTTCTCTATAAAGTACGCCTTCAACGTCCTCTACTAGTGCGGCACTAAACGGTCCGTCCATTATTTCTACTTTCTGTTTACTCATTAGTATCTCCCTTTAATATTGCGTCCTACTGGTCCTGAGGAAGTAAACTCCATTCCGTGGGCATTACCTACAAAGACTTTGCCATTCCAACGCATGTGTATTTTGTTACCTGCTATAAAAGCATCTAACGATTGTTTATCTCTAACATTATCAACTTCGCACTCAACCTCTTGGTCATTACGTGTGTTAATTAATATTGCTGTTTTTTCATATATTGTATTCATTTCATTCCCATTAGTTTACAATTTAAAACAAAGTTCTCTACAAGTAGTTTAACAATAATTGCGCCATCTGTCAAGTGATTTCTTTCCATTTCTAACACATGTGCCGCCATCATTATATAGGCTTGGTCTTCTGTAATACTTAGGTCTCCCCAATCAATAGGATCCATCTTCTCGCCTTCTTTAGCAAGTATTACTAAGTTACGTATTGCTTCGTCATCTACTTCAAACATATCTGTCATTAGTGTCCAGCCTCTATTCCAAAAAAGTATCCTAATAAAAAGAACAAAGGTCCTATTACTAGTAAATCCATTATAAAATGTAATGCAAAAGAAAGAGCAAAGATCTCCTTCCAATGCTTTTTACATATTTCTAAATAGTCTGCTAATTTTTTCATTATGTTATACTCGTTACTATGTTCATCATTACCGCTGTTCCGCTTATAGCACTACCTATCATGATTGCTCTATCACCCCAGGCCATGCCAACGTATACCCAACCGCAACTACTGAGTACATATGATATTTGACCAAACATTGTAAAGCCTGCACTTAATGCAAATACGCCAATTACAGCCGCTACCATGCTAAACCATTTTACATACCAGTCTGGTGTTCCTGTTGGAGTAGTAGGCGTTAGGTCTTCTACTTCTGTTTGTAATTCAGCGAGCTCTTTTTTTAATCTTTTACGCTCTTTAGATAATTCCATCGCAAGACTCTGAGCTCTAGTAGAACTTGCAAAGCCTTCATGCGGTGTATTATTATCTACTTCCAAATCGTCAATCCCATAAGTTTTCGTAGTATTTTCCAAAGAGTTTAAATCCTTTTGTCATCCTGTCCTGGTGAGCTTGTTGATCTTCTCTAGAGTATTTGTCAACAATCCAACAGTCATTGGCTTTTTGTTCAAACGCCCATATCATTTCATCCAATACATAATCCCAACGAGTGAACCAGTGGGTATCAACATCAGCGTTATTAGTATAATTTAATAGTTCTTCTTTTGTTGGACGTATCTCAGCAGGTACGTCTTCAGGATAAACATACGGTCCGCCATGCTTAGTTTCTTTTAATTGTTTTAGCATAGGTACTATTATTAAAGAAAGTGTATGATCCATGCTCCAGGTATCCCACTTGTCTATCTTTATGTTTTGCTTTACCTTCGGAGACCATCCAAATTTGTCGAACGCCCAATTGTGCCAAAAGCGATGCTCGCGATATGGTCCTATTTTAACTTTCATCAATCTTTCTCCAAACTTCTTTATACATACAAAATCTAGAATGACCATCATCAGTCATATATGTAAATTGCATAGATAGTAATTGTTCAACTACGCCTTCAAACTTTCCGTTCAAAGTGCAAGTGTGTTCTATTCTATCTCCTACTTCTGGTGCCTTAGCCATTACCTTCTCTTGTTTTTTCAGCAACTTTAAGTTCGTACATTTCTTCCCAATACTCAAAGTCTCGTTGTGTTAACCGACTCCCACAATCTTCTAATATTTGTTTCTTACGAGCAACATCAGCCCCGTTCTTCCATTCAAACTTTTCTTCCATTGTTCGCCCGCATGCAGGACAAAACTCTCCATTGTTATCACATTCTGATATACACGGAGATATCATACCTTCCATTCCGTTTCTTCTTCTATGGCATGGCAAACATACTGAAAATAATCTCTGTTCTCATCATCCATATGAGCAAAGTATATGTTAGCTCTACTCAATAATTCAACTAGTTCATCAGTAGGTGGTATGTGCGCTCTTGGATCTGATTCCATTATGGCTTGTATCTGATCCATGATGCCATTTAATTTTTCTTGTATCTTACTCATCTGGCTTCATACCTTTACGTGTAAATGTTTTTGCTCGTTTAGTAATTGTGTTTTCATCTAAACGACTGTCACTTAAATAACGCTTCCACTGTTTATACAGTTTCTTTGTTTTTTTCTTATTCTTGTCGTCGATAGTCAATGTATTGTAACCCCTTCTAAACTATTTTTATCTTCATCCTCATTTGGATCTACGTCGAAAACAGCTAGACAAATTTCAGCTATCGTTTCAGGTATAGGCTCATCTTCTTTGCCTTTAGGAATAAACAATCCTTTAAGTTTACCACTCTTACCGCAGATAATAAGGCCAAAGTCATCTTCATCTAATGAATCTTCAAACTCGAAATATTCAACATCTGAACTCATAGTACTTTCTCCCTAAAATTACCATCAATTAATTCCATACTTGTTGTGCCGCCGCTAGAACGAGTATATGCTCTACCACCGTCTATCATCTTATTTCCTACAACCTTGTAGTCATGTCGTGATTGACTGTAATAATACTTACCGTCTACTTCAATCATACCAAACTCAAGTGATTCTACAGTATCAGCATTAGTAATCATTAGATTATGGGCAATATGATCGTGGTAGATTCCAAAGTAACGATTACCGTGTTCAGGGTGCGGTGTTTCTCTATAAAAAACATCCATAGGTACATTACTTGCTGTTACATCTGTAGTGCAAACATACTTTACTTCTACGCCATCTTTTTCTGTGTAGATTTGTTCTAACTTTGCTGTGTCAAACAGTGGTTCATGTTGTATGTTCATCTTCTTTTACCTTCTTCGCAATTGTTTTATGAATGCCTTTATTTACTTTAAGCACATGAGGCATCATTTCATGTCTAATATAGTTACGAGTATAGCACGTATCGTTATTTGTGTCATCCTCTACGTGCGGTACATTTTTTAGATCTGCCCATAACTGTAATTCTCTTTTACGATTGAGTCTAAACGGACGGATAACATTTTTATTAGCAAAGGGAATAATTTTCCCTGTACCGTGCATACTTGACCATACCCATGTTTCAACACAGTCGTCTAAGTGGTGTGCTGTAATTACAGGAGCATTAATACTATGTAAAAACTTATATCGTTCGTGTCTCCAAAACTCTTCTGGACTTGTTTCTTTTGGTCTTTCGGTGTTTAGTACTCCTAACATCAATGGAGTATTAGTTTTATGACAATACCAAGTTATAAACTCGTGTGCTTCATCACTAGTATCAGTTCTATGATTAAAAAAACAAATAGTAACATTATGGTTGTTAGACAAGAAGTCAACAGCAGCCATGCTGTCAACTCCACCACTACATGCTACATAAACGTCGCGGGGTAATTTACTTTGTAGCTTTATCATCACACCACTCTGTGTGTTTAATAATCTCTAAATCGTCTCCATAGCCTTTTGTCTTAAGAAACTTTTGTTCTATTAGTCTATCAATAATATCTTCAGCTAAATTCTTTGTTGAAGCTTTTGAAGCAAAGTACCAACCTATTCCTGTTCCTAAGGTATATGCTAATAATAGCCAGCCTGTGTTTGCTGTAAAAAATTCCATGTCTTATTCCTTATCGCTAATTTTATTGCCGTAGTAGTCATGAGTGCCTGCTTTAAATGCTTTCTTTCTAGCATCAAGCATTAGAGTAGATTCCCAGCACATTCTGCCGAGTATAGCACATACAATAATTCCAATGAAGTATTCCATAATTACACCTTATATATTTTAACGTAGTTTAAACGTGTTTCGTTAGCACTAAACATTTTATTCTTAGTCTGTGCTTTGACCTTTGCTTTGATGCGTTTCATATCGCCCACATTGTGTTCGAACTTGTTCATAAAAGATACAAGATTACCATCAATAACAGCCACATAGTTAAATGACTCCCATTGTTGGCTATAACGCTTATCGAGGATTTTAACAACTCCTTCAACGACATCTTTTTCCTTACCCAAATATTGGGAGTTTCTATATTCTATACGGATCTCTTTTGTAAGTCCTGTTTCGTGTTGATCACGTTTTACAAACTCTGGTACAAACGCAACACGGCCTAGATTGTTTACAGCTACAACATCTGCTGATACTGCATTAATCATATCACGTTTAAAGTCGTCCACTTCTCCTAGCCCTAGCATTACATAACGCTTCATCCATTTTTGTATTTCTGCTACTGTTTCGTAGTCTTCTGCTGTTGGAGTAGGCTTTACATAGTCTGCTGGTGCAGGATTGTCTGTAGAAGCATATGCAAATTTAACAATGTCTTTATTGCTAAACTGTGTCTTATTTTCTTCTTCTGAAAACCTACGTGTGTCTTTGATATAAGATTGATTAATACGTTGTGCGGCACAGGCTAATGCAAGTGCATCTTGTGTTGAAACTGTTCTCAACGGTACAGCGTCCTTGTTAACATAGCCATTGACTTTACGGAAAGTTCTTTGTGTTGCGTACATTGTGTGCCTCTCTTTGCCTAATTAATATAACTATTATAGCATTCTATGCACTATCTGTCAACCGTTTTGTAAAGTCATAATTGGTAGCAATGCACTCTACTTTATAGTGTCTTTCTGCTATTAACCTATCAACTATCTCTTTCAACATATCAATAGTGATGTTGTCATTTAGCCATTCAGTTCGCCAATCTTCTATCATCCAAATGTCATCGTACAACTCAGTCTTAATAGTTCTTTCAAGTGCTTTTGCATGTGGCCTATGCCCTGCAAATACAAAAGGAAAGTTTACTATCCTGCCACTGTGACTAGAGTATTGCTGACTTCGGTGCTTCATATCTTGTGCAATACCAAAGCCAGCTCTATCACCTTGTACTATATAAAAATAATACGGTTCCATTAGCCTAGCAATCCTGCTACAATTAGACCTGCTAGTACACTGGCAGTATGCTGGCCATCAATACTAATAAACTCGCCTTTGGAGTTTTTAATACATTGTAAACACTGTAGTAATGCTGGATCAAATTTGTTACCATCAATGATGCCTGCACAATGCGGAGCATCTAAGATACGCTGAATATCTTCGTCAATTAAGATATCTCCTAATCGAATCATTTCAACTTTTGGTAAACGAGACATATCAAATGTCCAATCTGACTCTTGCAAACGTTGTACTGCTTTCTTCCACTTATGACTGTCAGCAAGTGTATCAATTCTATTCTGCAAGCTCACAACACTTTGTTTACCACCATTAAGTTCATTTAGGTTACGCATTGGGTTTGGCCTGCGTGGAACTTCTTGGTATTCAAATGTAAAGTTAGCAATGTTTAAAATTGCAGGATCAAAGTAAGTGTCTAAGTCTTCAAAACGATCAAGCAACGTTAACGGTATAGTTTCTTTGCCACCTAGTCGTTTGTACAACTGTAGTAATGCAACAGCATAAGCATCGTCATGCCAGTTACCTTTAAAGCCATACTTTGTTGTGTGATACTTACGATATGCTTCAGCAACACTTTCTTGGTATTGTGGTAAGTCACCAAACAAGCCTTGCACCATTGCCGCAAGTTCTTCTAATAACTTTGGTGTTAGCTCTTTCTTATAAGCATCATATGTTTTTACAATGTCTCTAAACATAAAGAAGCAACTAACATGCAACGGTACATAATGGAAATATGTATTGTGCCAGTTACACGCAACTTCTAGTTCATCTTCTGATAGTGTTCGGAATGTTGAAACGTTAGTAAACGTTCCGGGGTATTGTGCTAGTGAACTTTTTTCTTCTACTGGATAGCAATCGTGCTTTTCTACAATAGAAACTTTACGTTCGATTGCTACATCTTGTTCATCTGTTGTATCGTTATCAATACGTACTACGTGAACTTCGTTACGCAATCTTGAAAACGCACTTTGACGTTTTTTGCCCTTACCGTTGAATGATGCAAATGCTCGACGTGCAAATGCTAGGTTATCTGTTTCAATGTATTGTACTTGAAACTTAAAATCTTGCCAGTTACTCATTTTAGTGCCTCTGTGTTTGTTTGCCTATGTATTAATAATAACATCTTTATAGTAGATGTCAACCTATTTTTTAAACAAATAGATGCCTTCTGACTTATAGCTGTTCGATGCTTTGTCATTGCCAACACCTGGTCGGACGTTCAGCACCATATCTATTTGCTTTTGATAAGTGAAGCCTACTTGTTCACTTATTTGCTTCCATTGCTCAACAATGTTAAATTCTTCTTTGCCGTCTTTGTAGTCTGCAATGTTAACAGCATAGATAGCATCTTTAGCTAGAGCTGTATGCAACATCTCTATTGTAGGAGTAACATATGTTGTAAACCATTCATCTAAGTTTGAACAACTGTTCATGCATTGTGTTGGCTCGTCGGTATAAGTTTCTAAGTTAAAGTAAGGTGGGCTACTAAATGCTGCATCGTAATAACCTGGTTCTGGTGTAAACTGTTCGCTAGGTATATGATGCATTTCAAAACCACTACCTAGTCCTAAACTAGACATAAGCTCGCCTAGTGCTACTAATCCGTTGTATGTTTTAGTGTTAGGGTCTATACCCGTGTAGTGGTACCTTAGATTGCTTGTAAGACCGCCTAACATGCGTCCTCCGTAGCCTGAACTAAAGTCCAATACATTGCCCATAAACGCAGGACATATGTATTCGTATACAGCCCTAGCATTCATTGGTTTAAAGTTAGCAATAGTGCCTCCACTTACTAAGTCCAATGCTCTGCGTATGTTTGCCGGTAGTACACTTTTATCTGTTTCGTCTCTATACTTATAACAGAAACTTATAGCTCTGCGTAATCGAGTGTCATCGTAGAATCTTGCTCGCATGCTGACCATTTTATCTTTACGTGTATATGCTTCTTGCATATTAGGGAACCAAAACCTACTAAAGTTTTGCCCTGCTGTAGCACCTACACCAATCTTGTTATCAACAATACTATGACTCTTTTGGCCTAGTGCTTTAAGCTCTTGCTTACATCCTTCTAGGCTAAAGTACATAATAGGTATGACGTTTACTGTTCGATAGATGTCGAACACTTCATCTTCTATTTGTTGCCTACCTTTTTCACTTGCTAGTAACCAACGTTCTTTAGTATAAGACTTTAGTTGCTCCTCTACATGTTCGTATCCTGTGTACGTAGGTGACGTAGGTTGTACTCCCCATTCGTTACAGATATGATTATAGTAGGATTCAACATTTGTCATACTTGAGTCCACGCCTTATGTCCTAGATCATTTGCTTCAGCCCAACGGATGAATAGTCCACACTCACGTCCGTGTGCTTCTACTTCCCATGGAAGGTCCCAGTAACTTACTTTCTTAGGATTGTAAGTTTTACCATACCAGTCATCATTGTGGGGGTGTAATTCTCTGCGAGCAAACTGTTTAACGTGTACCATTTCGTGTGCTACAGTTTCTAACATTTTACGCAAAGTTTGTTTCTTGTCGATCTCTATTTCGAACTCCCTATTAGTGTCGCCTTCTAGACAGTAGCCCATAGCATCTTTTGTGTTCTTTAGTCTTACGGTTATATCGAGTGTTCGCATACGCGGCATGAGAGTCTTTATACAAAACTCTACCATGCTTTCTACATGCTTACGTTGGTATTCTTGACCGCCCTTAACTGTAATAAACATACACGCCTCTATTTGCCTAAGTTATGTATATATTATAACATCACAAGCGAGGGGTGTCAACCTATAATCTAAAGGTAATTCGCCCTTTTGAGAGATCATATGGGCTTATTTCTACTTTAACTTTGTCGCCAACTATCATTTTTATCTTAAATTGACGCATTTTTCCTGATGTATAGCACACTATTTCGTGCTTGTCTTGTACTAATACTTTAAATGTATTATTAGGGAGAACTTTTACTATTTCTCCCTCTAATTCTAGTAAATCGCTATTCTTTGCCATCTACTTCCTTAGTTGCTTCTTCAAGTATGATTTCACCATCTGACCAAGATATTTTAAGTTCGGTGCCGGGACCCCAACCTTTTTCTTTTAGTATTTCGGGCGGTATAGTCATATTAACGTTATTGTCATCTCCCGGGATGTCTTCAAATAAGTTGTCTGCTTTGAATGTCCAAGTTTTGCTCATTTAGTTCTCCTGTGATAAATATTTATATGAAGGACGAGTATGTTGACGCCTTCCGTGGCGTTGTTCAAGATACGCAGAACAGTACAGGCTACAACCTGCCAGAGCATGTTGAAGCATACATTGTAATGTTACTCGCAGATCATGTCGAGAAAGTTGATTTCTTGCCAAGTAGTTCATTTGCTGAATCATTTCTCAAACTCAAAAGTGGTGATAAAGAAGCTAAGAAGTTGGGCGATACTTGTCTCTTTGTATCCGGAGTATATCCCAAATACGGAAACAAGCATGGCATTAATAGACGCTATTATCAAGATATTGGTTCCACGTCATATGATATAGTATCACTACAAATGAACCAAGAACTGTTTAGTACACTTTCCAAAAACTTTGTATTCCTAAGTTCTTTTATTAATCATTCTGTAGATTCGTCCAAACGTGCCCGTAGTATCCTTTTCCGTTAGTGTCGCCGCCGTTGTTATCTAGTTCTTCACCATCGTACGATACACTATCAATACAGTCTTCACCGTTTGGATATTCAGTAATATAAAACTTTAGTTTCTTGGGATCAAATTCTCCAACAGTTTCAATGGTAGCATCAAAGAACGAACCCTTTTCACTTGAATACATTTGTGCTACATAGTCGCCTTGTTTTTCATACCAGTCATCATTGCCGCCTTCATGTAATTCAACTTCCCAGTCAGTTTCTTCACCAATCTCGTCAATTAAATCACTAACAGTTTTGTTTTCAATAACCTCAGTAATATGTGCCGCTGAATAATCTGCACCATCTACTTCATCTATGCTCATCCATGCACTGCCATATTCGACACCGTACTGATGACAAAATTCGCCTTCAGCTTCGTACCACTGTTGTTTGTAGTCTTCGCCTTTAACTGTTAAAAAGTCTGCTTCTGGTGGAACAGATTCAATTTCTTCGTATTCAATCTCATCTGGATCATCGTTTACTAGATACTGTACAAAGTCTCCATCACCGTAATCGTCGTTGACATCATTCCAAAATTCGTATGCTTCTTTTGAAATGTTAATGTATGCGCCTTCGCCGCCATAGCCATTTATTACAAGTCTATAAAAACGTGGTCCTTTAATTGTTTCAACTAATTCTGTTTTTTCTTCTGATGTTGCCATAATAGTTCTCCTAAAAACTGTGTTGGCGCGGCTGAAGAGATTCGAACTCCTGACTTCCTGGTTCGTAGCCAGGTACTCTATCCAGCTGAGTTACAGCCGCGTAATATAATTTATTATAATTGATCTTATTGAGATTGTCAACCATTAAAATTCCATATCAGCTGCTACAATATATCTGTCTTCTTCAGTATGTAGTATGCCAGGTCTGTGCCATATCTTTCCTGGATAAATCATCCAGTGTCCTTCTCTCCAAGGCGTAAAGTATTTCTCATCGCCTTCTGGTCCGTTTGGTGCAAGCTCTGTGCCTGCGGTTTGTGGACCAACTACTTCTCCAGCTATTGGCAAGTGCATATAGTACACTCCACTCACAGTAGTAGTTTCGGTATTGTGATTGTGATGATGCCAAAGTGTATCTCTATCCTCGGGATCTTTAAGACTAGTCCTATAACTCCAACTTTGTATATTTTTTATTTGTCGCTCTTGTTTCATAAATGCAAAACAACTCCAAATAAAACTCATCTTTAAGTTAGTCCAATTTTCATTAGGCAACCCAAACACATTAACATTAGTTTGGTACTTAGGACTATTAGTCCAATAATTACCTTTAGATATTAGTTCATTAACATCACCGCACATAGCCATACGACTATCCCGTGTAATTAGATGATTCCAATCATAGTATTCGTGTAGGTCTTGCATGTTAATCCTTTTTACAAATCACACTGTCAAACGCAATACTAATTCTATTATTAGAATTGCCATCCTTGTGTGCTACAAAGTGCCACATCCAACTTGGAAATACAAGTAGTAAGTCTGTCTTAGGCGGAATAAACAACTGTTCACTGTTCATGCTGTTAAAGTTTTTTACATACTCGGGTCTAATTACATGTGCTAATTGCTGGTTAGGACTAATAAAGCCTAACGGACTAGCATCGTCATCAGCTAACGGCCAATATACCGCTGAAAAGAATCCATCTGGATGTCTGTGTGGTCTTACAATAGGTTGATTAAAACTACTGTTGACCCAAAACTGTTTAATACGTTGCTCGTAGTCGTCACTAAACTCTAGTTTAGTATGCAACTCATCAAGGCACTTAGTAACAGCGCCTCCCAGTTCATTAAATACAGGTTCACTTGAATCAACAAAAAGTCCATCGTTATCAATCACATGTTCTTTACACCATGTAACAATATCTTCTCTGTTACTGACGTTAAGTTCTTGGTGTGCAATAAAATTATTAAAGACTGAGTCTATTTGCATTAGCTCAACGCTTCTAAAACAGCTTCAGGAGTTGTTTCACCATATGGGTCATCGTCATCACCTGTTTGGTTTAGACCTGGCTCTTCGAAGAAGTTTGTAATTGTGCCATTGTCTACTACCATAGCATATCGCCATGAACGATTGCCAAAGCCTACGTGATCTTTACATACAAGCATGCCCATTTTTTCAGTAAACTCGCCAGTACCATCTGGAATAAATTTAATGTTTTTGACACCTTGGTCAATCATCCATTTACGCATTACAAATGTATCATTAACACTTACAACATAAATGTCGTCAACACCTTGTGCTTTAAATTGTTCATACATGCCTTCAAATCCTGGTACTTGGTATGTACTACATGTTGGAGTAAATGCTCCAGGTAGTGAAAACACTACAACTTTCTTACCTTCAAATATTTCACTTGAATTTACAGTCTTCCAATCAAACGGATTTGCATCACCATTTGTTTCATCTACAAATGTAATTGGATTTCCATCTGTTCGTACACGATATTTAAAATCAACGCTTGGTACAGCATTGCCTAATTTGCTCATAAATTACTCCTAAGTTATATGTCAGCTTTCCACTAACTTATATATATTAGCATCTAACGTATCAAAAGTCAACCACTTTCATATAAATAGTTATATGAACGTTTTACCTGAAAACATCCACACCCCCAAGGCTCCTGACAACGATCAAAAGTGCGTAGTCTGTGGTGAGGATTGTCATTGTGGAGACGTCAGCAAAACTGGGTTATGCGGGGCATGTTATCATATCATTCCAGATGATGAGGAAGAAGACTCCGAGTAACTTAATACTAACTAACTGAGGGCATATATGGATTTTTTAAAAGTAGTAGGCGAAGTAGGCTTCCCAATCGCAGGCGCTCTTGCGTCCGGATTATTTGTTTTTATTACACTACGTTTTATATTGGAAAGTGTTACAGGATCAGTCAAAGGTCTTATGGGCATGATAAGTGCTTTAAATAACAGGGTCCAAACTATGAATAATGACCTAGTTAAAATTGATGCCCTACTAAGTTATGCACTTAATGTAAAACCAAATATAGACAGAATGGCTGCAAACGAAGGCAAAGAAGACGCAAGGAGAGACTAATGTTATGGATCGATTATCAAGTTGAACAAATAGGCGAGAATTTTACAATTAAAGGCGACTGGCCTGGCGAAGTAATGGGGTTTATGAAAGACGGATCAAAAAAAGAAAATTACCTTTATAAACCTGGTGATGTGTTTATTGTTAACGAAAACGGTGTGCTAGTAAAAAGTGATGCTGTTAATGCATTATTACTAAAACACGAGACTGCCAAAGCAGAAACAGAATTATGAGTAGTTCATTAATAGAAGCAATTAACCAATACGGATTTCCAATAGTTGCCGCTATGGGATTAGGTTACTTTGTTTACTATGTTTGGAAATGGGTTACAACCGAAATTAAACCAGTACTAGGACAAGCAAGTTCTACACTTGTTGCACTAATAGATAGAATACGCATGTTAGACAATGACATGATACGCTTAACACAAAAAATTCAAATGGTACTAGAGTTTAAAGAGCAGTATGAAAAACTTACTGGAAAAACTCTTGATCTTGATCCGGCTGATATTGAAAAAATTACTGATACAGACTATCAGCCTACTACAAAAGCAAGGAGGAAGAAAGATGTATAAATCAAAGTATGATTTGTGGTTAGAGAGTCAAAACGAAGCAACACAGGTGTATCTTAAAAATAGAAGAAAAGAAGATAGCAAACTCATAATGCTTGGTTGGTGGCTAGGAATAACTTCAGGTTGTATACTATCAATACTTATTTGGTCGTTGCTATAAAAACACCGTTCCAGTCTTTAGGTAAGTCCTGGGTTTTTTGGAACTCACAGCGTTCTATCCACATAGTATAGTAACCGCTCATTTTACCATCAAAATGTCCATGTAACAGATTACATAACTCTATCGCCTTGTCAAAGTCTTGTGCAAGGTACGCTTCATACATTTCTTCATGCTTACGTTGTGCTGTTCTCCATGCAGGGCGTCTATTATCTAACACTGTCCAAATACCAATTCCAACTGTTTTACCTTTTACGGCTAAGTCGTCTATCTTTAAATAAAAGAAGTCTGTTTTAGTTTTTTGATATGTAGCATCTCCTACTAAAAGGACACATCCGTATTCTTTACATTTGCTTTCAATTCTTGCCGCTGTGCTGACCGCATCGCCAAGTACGTCATAGCTGTGTCTAGCTGTGCTTCCCATTTCACCCAAGTATCCAAGTCCAGTATTGATCCCTGCCCCCATACCAACGGGAGGTCGTCCTTCAGCAACAATCTTATCATTAAATTTCTCCACAGCACGTAACATATCTAGTCCACATTGTACAGCCGTACGTGGATGATGTTTATCTTCTATAGGTGCATTATGTACGTGCATACTTGCATCACCAATATATTTTATAACCATACCATCTGCATCAAGTATTGGTTGTGTAATAGCATCCATATAGCCATTCATAATTTGAGTAAGGCCTTTTACATCATCACCAAATGATTCACCCAATGGTGTAAAGCCTCTTAGGTCTGAGAAACAAATTGAAACTTCTTTCTTCATACCGTCTTTGATTAGTGCAGGATTTTCTTGTAGTAAACGTACTACTGTTGGTGATGCATATCCTGCAAACTGTTTCTTTATTTCTTGCTTCTGTAAGTACTCACTTACAAATCTGTTGAATACTGCATGTAAACTTACAAGTACAAACGCAAGTATAGGCATAGTAACATCTAACAAATACAAGTACTCTTGCCATGCATATAACGCTCCGTACGCAAGTCCGCCGGTTACTAGTACTATTAGTACGCCTACAGCCCAAAACGGTGCAAGTGCCGCTGTTGCTATTGCAATTACAGATACAGCCGCTGTTGTCCCTAGTTCAGCTAGGTCTGCCCAAAACGGTCGTTGTATTTGATCGCCGTCTAACATAGTTTGTAGTGTAACAGCTGCAGGTATGTAGTTGTATTGCGGTCCTGTTGGACTTGCTATCATACCGCCTAGACCTTCTGCTGTTATTCCTATGACAACAGTACGACCTTGAAAGACTGAAAAGTCTTCCTCGATCGCACTTATTGTGTCAAACTTTTTATTCCAACGTAACCAGATTTGGCCATTAGGGTCTGTGCTTATAATTGGGTAACTCGGAACACGGATTTTTTCTACACCACCTTCATTTGCTTTTATTTGATAAGATGGTTGCCCTGTGGCTAATCTAATTACCTCTACCGCGAGTGACGGGTACGTATCATCCTGGATACGCATGATCAATGGTACACGGCGTATAACGCCATCTACCTCGGGTGCTGTGTTTATAACTCCAACACCACCGGCATTTTGACCTAGTAGAGGAATAGGACCCAACATGCCTGGCCATTCAAACAGAAATGGTAAAGGGTTTCCTATTTTGGCAACTCCGCGAGGAACAGAGTTTCGATTGACTGACGTAGTGCCTGTTTGAGCTATTACTACGCCATTATCTACAAGTGCTTCGGCTAATACTTGATCTCCACCTAGCCTGTCAGGCTCAGAGAATAGTATAGGTATTACAATAATACCAGCACCTGCTTCGCGAAGTTTCCAGATTATATCTGCAATAACATCACGCTTCCAAGGCCACTGACCGTACTTCTCAATGGCGGCCTCGTCAATAGCAACTATACCAATATCTTGGGAGGTTTTGAACTCATCTGTTTGTTGAAGTAAATCAAATTGCTTGAGTCGAGCTGTTTCTACTAAAGTGCTATTCCCATAGTGAAACATAAAGATAATTAGTGCTGTAATTAAAGTCACAGACCAATGTGTGATATACTTCGTCATAATGTATTTATTACAATATAATTATAGTATTATTATTTTTTGGTTGCTTTTCTTTGCTTGATTGTAAATTATTTCTTTTTGATCGTTGTGCTTGTTCCACCATGCACTTGGTTTATGTTTGTGTACTATTATAGGGTCTGTTTTTGCCCGTTCTATTGCTTTAGCTAGAGGCCCGTCTTTCATTATCTCTAGAGGCATTTTACTAACTATCATTTTATACCTTTCTTAGTATTGTGTTACGCTAATGCTACATCCGTTAGGATTAGTGCATATACTTGTCATTGTGTATGATTTTGCTGAATTGCTGTGTTGTTCTAAACTAAAGTCGTATGCTGGTCCATATGTACTTGACAAATCGATAGTTGCACTGTGTGCGCCACCACCGTGTTGATTTATATCAACTAGATTGTAGTTGCCTTCTATGTCAAGATCAAGGTATGTTGAGCCTTGGTTTCCATTTTGCGCCACATCAACATTATTGTCGTCTCCGTCTATGTTAACATACATTGTGTGAGCACCATTTTTACGTTGTGATAAGTTTACTTCATTATCGTCGCCAATTATACCAGCGTACAAATCGTGTGATGCCCAACAACAGGTTGTGGCTTGATCAGTTTGCGCTGAATGAAAATCGTTATTGTCTCCCGCAATAGAAACATATGCGTTGTGGTCGCCGCCTTCTGTTGAGTCAGTAGTACCATCTATCTGCTTGCCCTGCCATATTTTTACGTTGTTATCATCACCTATTAATACCAGTCTGCCAAAGTTGCTTTCGCCGCCGCCACCTTGATAACCATCTACTGTATTGTCATTGCCTATAACAGCAACTTCTGCTTGTTCGTATTGTGATCCGTTTTGTGTTAGTGTTAGTGTATTCCTATCGCCAGTAATAGGTGAGTTACCGTAGCCATACGCCATATGATTGTCGCCGTCCTGGTCAATAACAATAGTGTTGTCGTCTCCGTCAGCTTCGACTGAAACTACGTTATCATCACCATTTTGTGTAACTGTAATACTTTGATCATAGTCGCCACCATTACCAACTTCAGCCGCAACATAGTTGTCGTTGCCTGTTTGTGTAACGGCAAGCACACAATTATTACCGTGACAGTCTAAACGTGCTTCGTTGTCGTTGCCTGTTTGAGTTGCGTTACTAATACCGTTGCCAGCAGACGTATAAACTTTTATAGCATTACCATCACCTGTTTGGTTGTATGTTGTACTAGTATTGTTGCCACTAATTGTTGCTTTGCTAGTGCCGCCTGACAGACCAGTAACTGTATTATCATCACCGTCTTGTGAGATAGTCAAGTCAGTATAGTCACCTACTTGGTTTATGTAAATTTCATTTGCTTGACAGGCCTGCGCACCAAAATATAATGCTATAACTAAAATTCCTAAATGTGTTCCTGTTATATTCATTGTCCTTGCCTTATGTCTATAGCGTTAGTGCCGTTGCCTAATCTATAATCTAAAACAGCTTCGCCCTGCTGTTCCATGTTGATAATATATCCGCTGTCCTGAGACAACGTTAACCGAAGATTATTAACAACACCTAGGTCTGTTCTTTGTACTACCCAATTTGGATCTTGTTTGTCTAGTGTTATTCTTGTTTTATCATCATAACCAAATTTCTGGTTTGTAAAAAATTGTTCGTTTTGCTTGTCTAGTTCATTTCTAAACAATGCCGCAAGAGCTAAGTTTAATTGATCTATCATATCATATAATAGCTCGCCTAAATAATAATCTGCGCCTCTTGATAATTCTGTTGCCCATATATCTTTAATGCTATCTACTAGTGCATCACTATCAAGTACGTCTGTCTCTAAAAAATCAATGTCTAAAAATTCAAACTGAGCTCTTTGTTTTTTAAGTATTTCTATTTCTTCTTCTTGGTACGGACTACGTTTCCTTAATATTAAAAGTGTTCCGATATCTTTTTCATCTAGGTCTAGTATTAATGGTTTAGAAGGTTTTTGGTAAGAAGATTTAATTACTGTAGTTTGGAATGACTGATTCATAATAACCATTCCTGTGTCGCTTTCTACACTAATTTCACCTGTGATACATGTTCCTTGTGTATCGCAACTAGGTAATAGTGTTACCATAGTTCCGCCTATTTCGTCTACAAGCATTATAAAGTCTGTACCACGTACACCGATTGTTGCACTTGGTGTTCTAATTTTTACGTTCTGTTGATAACGTTTTGCTATTTGCCCACTAGCATATCTTACTGTGCCTAGTGATGCTTTTAAACTTATTGACCCTACATCATTTGCCGGGTCGTATACAAACTCATCAATTAAAAGTCTGCTGTGATCTGTAAGATCAACACGGGTGTCATCTACAAAGTCAATACGCATATTACCTTTAGCGGTAACCGCTGTATCCATACTTTGTACGTTGACTCCCGTGTTTCCTTGTATAACTTGACTATCTCTTTCTAATACACCAGACCCTTTGATCGCACCAATTGCACCTGCATCAGGCGTATTAGCATTTGCTGGGATAGTAGAAAGGATCGCGCCTAAAACTAGGCCCGCTCTAGTCAGATTGTGTAATGTCAACATCTTGGCCATCACCGCTAAATGTAGCTTCTATTGTATTATCGCCGAGACCGCTTTGAGTAATATCATATGTACTACCTCCGCCTGTTACGTCAATATTAATAGTATGCCCATTTATGTCTCCGTTACCGTCTACATCAATTGTGAATGTATTACCAGTAGCAGCTGTACTTGCTGAGTTATCACTCACCAATGTTAGTGCTACACTAGTTCCATCAATATCTGTATTAATAGTATTACCGTCGCCGTCGATAGTAAAGTTTGCTACTAAATTTTCAGCATCATTACTTTCTCCAGCTGTGATAACGAACGCATTACTATCACCGTTAGTGGTGATATTAGCTGTGACATTTTCACAGTTAGTGCCTGAAGTCGAATCACATAATAAAGAAACGGTGTTGCTGTTTCCGATAAAACTCCATGTACCTGTGTATGTGTTACCCTTGATTATAGCCGAAATAGTGTTTGAATCACCTTGTTGTGTAATACTAAATGTCATGTCGTCGCCATCTAATGTTACATCAGTAGTCGATGTTCCTATTACGTTGTTACTACCATCTTGAACAATATCTAAGTCTAGATTGTCACCAATCTGCGTAACATAGATATCGTTTGCGAAAGTAGGAACACTAAAAGCAAAGAGTAATGGTATTGTATAAAATATTTTTTTCATTAAATTGCCCTCTCTTATTCTGAAGCGATACTCGCAGACGCCTCAGATTGTTTATTTGTTTCCTTTATGGGTACAGAAGATTCGTCTTTAAATCTCCAAAGATTTTTGCGTTCTCCTTCGTAAATGAGTTCTATAACACCTTGTTCAACTGCTGCCCTCACAGCATAATTGACTGGTTCATTTACAGAAAAACCTGCTTCTGTCTCCACTAACCTAGTTCCTAAATCAAAGAACTTAAATATATCCGCTCCGGATCTATAGCTTGCGATTGTTTTTTCGGTTGCTATACTCATCAGTACTTTGCCAGTACTAACACTTACTAGTCTCATAACTACAGTTACAGTATCAATTCTATATTCTGTCTGTATTCCTAAGCCTAAGTACCTTGCTCCTGCACCACCAACAGCCGTATTACTATCATACCCTACTATTCCACCTTCAAGGAGTAGTCCTGCAAATAGCATCGGTTTTAACGGAGTTGGTCCTGTAGGAAGTTCTTTCTCGTAAACTTCTCTTGTTTGCCTTATTAGTTGCCTTTCTTTTATTAAATTGTCCATGCCTACACGTTCAACAACTTCAAACCAGTCGCCGCCGCCGACATCCTGTAGTGCTTTTATAACCCAAACTTCACTTCCTTGTGTTACTGCACTACTTAAATTAGCTATACTATCCGCTGGCTTACGTTGTCCTGTTTTATCTTGGAAACCATAAACCGCTATTGTTATTTTTCTTCCATCAACTTTTGGTACATCTTCCATTCTTTTTTGTATTGGACTTACCTGTGCTTTAGGTGATGTTGCATGCTCTTCAAGCACTTGAATTGCCGGGTTCATTGCGCACCCGCCTAGGAAAAATAATGTTGCAATGATAGTTGGTATTCGCATATTAGAAATTAAATTCTCCCATACCTGGAATCACAATTTCTGTTACAGTCCCATCCTCACCAGTAATGGTAAGTGTAATTGTTCCTGTTACTGGATCTTTAATCCATGATATGTTATTACCTTCTACGTCTGCAGATCCGGAATTAGCACAAGTGTCACCACAGTCAGCAAACATACTATCAACCATTTGTTTTGACAGTGTTGCATATATACGTGATTCTAAGTTACGGATAAATTTATTTAAAACTGAATTATCTAGTTCACGTTCTATACGTGCAGCTTCAGCTTCTGCAGCTTTTCTTAATTCTGTTTTTCTATTGTGTTGTAATTGCTCTACACTTAAAACGTGTGTAGAATATCCATTGCCATAATGGAATGCAGGGTTTTTAAATTTCCACGTTAAGTCTGCTGCTGCTGTTGGTGCTAAAGCCAACAATGACAAACTAATTGCTATTGTGTAAAACGTGTTTTTCATAATATCTCTCCGTTGCGAACGCCCTCACGCTCTGTTCATCGAATTACCAATTGTATTTAGCCAAAGCTCAAGGAGATTCCAGTACCAAAGTACTGTTTTTTGAAGGGTGGGTTATACTAAGGTTGCCTGCATACTCATACCACGTTGTTGTCCGTTAAGGTATAGAGCACCTAGTTTAAATTTATCTACTGCTACTGATAGATCATTAAAGTGTAGTGTTGTAATGTTATCACCACTTGCTTTCATTAATAGCATACTTGTAAAGTCTTGCTTTGCTTTGTAACTTGCAAACGCTACTGGAGCAATGTCTCTAGTAGTATGATCAGGATATGAACTTGCAGCTTTGTTTATTAATTGGTCATCTGCATTTGGATATGCATATTGTAATAAACGTTTGAATATTTGTTTTTGTTCAGCAATCATAATAGGTTGTCCGCCTTCTTCTTTTAAGTATTGCGGATCACTTAGTACGTCTACGATATTAGGTAATGTCTTTGCACTTTGGCGTGTTGATCTAAACATACTAACACTCTTAGGACATTTCTTAGGATCTATTCTGCTTTCTGAGCTACGTATGTAAGTATCTAGTGGATAGTCGTTCATTGCTGTCCAACGTCCGCCACCTTTACCACCAGCTGATGTCTTAACTTCAATTAAGTCACTGCCGTATTTTAAATCATAACTTGCTTTTGGATCTGTACCAGCTGTAATCTTTCTATGGAAGCAAGCAATAGCAAGTTCACCTGGGCCTGCTTCGCCAGCGTTCTTACCAATTAGTCCTGGATCGTTAATCATAGCCTTAAACATTGTTCTTGCTGTTTGACTGCCATCAAACCAAGTGTCCATTGACTGTGGAGTTCCTGTGCCGTCGAAAATCTTTTCTGGGATAATACAATTTTTAGTTGCAAATTCTTTAAGGAATGCGATCTTATCGTTAGTAGGGATTTCAAGTTCGATGATCATTGTTGCTAGTCTATTGACAAACTTCTCTGCATCACTATCACGTTTGAAGTATGCATTTGAGATTCTAGTAATGCCGCCTTTACGTAAGATAGCTTCAACTCTATGTAGTACACTAGGATCTTGTACTCGCATCACTCTGTCAGCTACTTGCTGTTGTAAATCGTTTACTTCTTTGTCGTCGAATGTATCAGATGCAACATTTACATTTGCCATCTTCTTTGCAGGTATTTCATCACCTGGTGCTTCGACTAATTTAAAATCCTGAAATCGCATTATATATTATATCCCTTATATAGAATATTTATCTAATTTAGGAAACAACATGTCGGTGCAGAATGTATCAACATCAGTTTCTGATATACCAAGAGTTTTCATTACATTTGCTGTATGCGGATTTTTTTGCTGATTTTCACAGTAATAATTTTGTGATGCTAGTGTTAGATACTTGTCACCATATCCTTCAAAAGCAGGTACTTCTTCAAACCACGCTTCTAAGTTTGCTACAGCTAATTCAATAATAGATACAGCTTCTTCTTCTGTACGTACATTGCCTGCGGCAATCATACTGTCTGTGAATATATTAGTTGCCCATTCAGGCAACTTACGTTGCTTTGTTGGTATAAAGTCTTTAACAGCATCCTTATATCCTTCTATCATAGGATGTTCTTCACCGCCACTACTTGCTGAAAAGTCGTGGAAGGCACCTGTCATTTTATTCTTACCTGCAATAACATCAAAGCCGTATATTGGTGCATCGTTATCTAATGTTGGAAAACAACATACGTGCATCATCCACAAGCCTTTAGACTTACGTGCATCTACAACGTCTATGTGCGCTCTACGCACGTTCTTATTTGCCCATACACGATTAATCCAACCGTTATCAGGTTGATTAAAATGTGCCAGTCCAGGCTCCTCTATTTCGCTTGCATGCTTCTCAAATATTTCAATTATTTGATCTTGGCACTCAATCAGTCGGTTCCAGATAACGCTCAATGTCTAACTCCATCATTTCTTTAAATAGTTTGGTACTAGATTCAAAAACAAACTTTGCTTCGTCTGCCATATCATCATTAATTCTTGATCTAATTCTTTCTTTTAAGTCAGCGACATCACCTTCAAAGTCATACATTTTGCATTTACCAGGTACACGCTTTCTAATCATTTGTCCGCCACTTAAATCGCCCATATGTAAAACATATATGTGTGCCATAACAGCATCAGCATCATGCATTATCTCTTTCATATGTCCAATGTATTCGTTTGTGCTTTCAACTATGGGCGGCGGTAATTGATTGTCCCATAATTCTTCATAATCTTGATAGATAGCACTCTTACGTCTTATTTCAAATAGATCATCTAATAATCCATGTACGTTTGCCATTGCTTCTAATAGATCGTACTTCTTGTGTTGGTTCCACAAGTATGTTGCATAAAACTGTGGGTTAATTTTTCCACTCATCAGTACTTTTACAAATTCTTGTCTTTCTGCTTCTTTATGATGTTCCCATGTCAGGTCTTTTATTTTTGTCATTACTCTTGATTTTCTTCTATCTTTATTTGTAAGGGGAACCCGTGGTTCCTACTTAATGTTGTTGCTTCGTGGGCTCTAACTTCAGCAATCTCGTAAGAGTAAATTCCAACTATGCCGCTACCTTCTGTGTGTACTGTCATAGTTATCTCTTCAGCCGATTGTTGACTGTGCTTAAATATAGTTATCAATAAGTCCACTACCCATTCCATAGGAGTGGCGCTGTCATTTAGAAATATTACCTTGTACTGTGAAGGTTCCTTGATTTCTTGTTTAATCTTTTCATCCAATTTGACATCTAGGTCGGTACTCATTTATTTTCTCCTAATAGATGGGGGAGATATTTCACTCCCCCTAGACATTTACTTGCTTTCGCCGTCAATTGTAAGACCTTCGTTGATCTTAATTGTTTTTGGCTTCAGTGCATCTGGTACTTCACGTGTTAGGTGTACATTAAGCATACCTAGTTCAAGTGTAGCATTTGTTACATTTACATGATCAGCAAGTGTAAACTCCCTACGGAAGTTGCGTCCGGCAATACCTTTGTGTAGGTAGTTGACGTCTTCATCTCCTTTAGGAGCGGTTCCTTCAATCTTTAAAATGTCTCCATCTTTTGTGATTTCAAGGTTATCCATACCAAAGCCGGCAACGGCTAATGAGATCATATACTCATCATCGTTAATTTGTGCAATGTTGTATGGGGGATACCCGTTTCCGTTTGGACTGTTTGCAAACCCTCTTTCGAGTTCATTAAATAGTCTATCAAAGCCAATAGTAGCTCTGTGGAAGTTAGGTAGGTCTAGAGTTGTTAGTCTTGTCATAATTTTCTCCTTATAATAAGCAAGATTAAATTTAGCACCCTTTCGGCATGCCAGTTAAAGTGTAGAAAAGAATCAGTCCTTCCTACACTTTTATTTATCATTGTAAAACCGCTACTATATCTTTTTCGACGATAGTTGTGTATTTTACATCTGACAATTCGTACGAATCACCTGTGCCTGGGTTGACTAGTATCCTATCACCAATATTGATATTAGGTACTACAAAGTTGCCTCTGTTGTCATACGTGCCAGGTCCAACAGCAAGTACTTCAGCTTCAAGTATTCCGTCTTGCTTTACTGTTGCAATAAAAATACCTCCTGCTGTTTGCTGTTCAGGTTCATCTACCTTGATAATAATTTTATCAAGAATTGGTCTTAAGTTCATAGTTATTTCCTGTAAATTAATTTAATTATACTATAGTTTGAATTTAAAGTCAACTATAAAGAATGCAACATCCTTTTCAAAAGTCTTGTCAAAGTCAACTTCAACATATGGTACTACTGTAAATTTATCACTTACTTTATACTCTAATCCTGTAAAGGTTTGTAAGTGACTGTAACCTGCCTTACCTGAACTATATGTTAGGTTGAATTGGGGCTCAACTGTAATAAACGGCTTGCCTCCAAAGACAGTAACATTACTTGGCTTGTAACCAAACTGTGGACGATAACGAAAGACGTTATCTTTGCTTTCTCTAATGCGATGTTCAATACGATGATTAAACCATAACGCACCTGATCTAAAGCCTTTCATTTGCGCTCTGAACCAATGTTCTTCACGCTCTCCTTTTTGTACATTTCTGTACTCTAATCTGTAAGGTGTTCCAGTAAAGTCCTTCCTTACGATTATCTGTGATACATCTAAGTTGATGTTTTCTCTTATGCCTAAAGTAATTCCGCTGTCAGAATGTTTGACAAACGTATTAGTTTCAACATAATCAAAGTCCTCTGCTTCTGCAAAGGTTGCTGTTAATGACAGCAGTATTATTAGTGTTATTATATATTTCATTTTAAAAGTCTCCGTAGTTGTAGGCCCAAATGATAGGCCTACTTTAATTTTTATGTTTTTAGATTATTAGTGTTGCGCCACCTGCGCCCACTAGTAAGAGCATCCATACTCCAAGAGCACCTGCATACTTACGCCAAGGTGTTCCAAAATACATCTTCCCTATTGCCATACATTTATGCATTGGTGATACTAGGTATCCGCAATAGTCTAGTGCAAAGAACCATACAAAGTATTCTACTCCGTACACTAATGATAGTATTGTTGTGATAGCAGCAAACCTGCTACTTGATCCAAACAAAAATGCTGAACCAAACGCTAAGCCACTTAGTGTAGCAAAGCCTGTAACAGTGTTAATGTCAAACGCTGTATTTTCAAGATACGCTTTAATATCGTTTGTATACTCTCTTGTAAAGTTAGCCATTATAATAATAACAGCAACCCAGGCAAGTAGTTTAAAGTCTACAAAGCCTAGTAACCTTTTGTAGTCCCACGTCATAGTTAATACCATGTAGTAGAACAACAGCCCGCCAAACACTAACCAAGGGTCTAAGCCCGCTACTGGTTTTAGTGCTAGTGCGATAGCAAATAAGAAAGGTACTACGTTTCTTAAAACATTAGAAACTTTAAAATGTTGTTTTTGTATGTTAAGTTCAATGTCATCTTCTTTGACAAAAAACATAATATACCCAAACACCAATCCTAAAGAAACAATCAACAGTGGTAGTAATGAATATACTACAGCACCGTATGTAATACTAAATGCAGCCATTGGTATAAGAATAGTCTTTTCCAATGGTGACCACACATAGTAATGGTGTGTTGACAGATAATCAATTATGCCAAACTTCTCTCGTCCTTTTGATCCTTTCGGAGGAGCGATAGTGTCTAACATACCAGCCGATACTGTCACACGGCCGGATATAGGGAGAATACCCGTAAATGCACTCATCAGTGCTACAATTACACGCTTTGATTTAAACACTTTTTGTATGTAAGCATAAGCGCCTGCAAACAAATTGTGTTGTTTTATCAAACCAGCAACCATCATGATGAATGCAATAAACAGTAGGTATTCTTGCCCCTTGTACAGCAAGTGTAAGTTTTCCAAGGTCATTTTTATCTCCTGTGTTTATTTTCCTATGGTTGCAGACTCATAAACTGAATTATGAGTTTGCGTACAACGAACGAACGTTGTACATTTTGCTAGTTGTTTTAGTTTCATTGCACCTGCATAGGTACATGTACTACGCACACCTCCAAGGATCTCTTGCACCGTTCGGGCAACTTCTCCTCTATAAGGCACTAACACTGTGCGTCCTTCTGATGAACGATAATCTTTCAATCCACCAAAATGTTTGTTGTTTGCACTAGCACTACTCATTCCGTAGAATTGTACAAACTGTTTTTCTTCAACTCGGCATGTTTCTTTTGTTTGGTCGCCGACGTCTTCACGTATAAGTTCATTTGTTTGATAGTACCTGGTAATTACCTTGCCGCCACCTTCGTCATGTCCAGCAAGCATGCCTCCAAGCATAACGAAGTCTGCTCCTCCAGCGAATGCCTTAGCAACGTCTCCAGGAGTACTACATCCGCCATCAGCGATGATATGTCCGCCAAGGCCATGAGCAGCATCAGCACACTCAATAACAGCACTAAGCTGAGGATAACCAACACCAGTTTGAATACGAGTCGTGCAAACGCTCCCAGGACCGATGCCCACTTTAACAATATCTGCTCCACTTAAAATTAACTCCTCTGTCATTTCTCTTGTTACAACATTACCAGCAATGATTACCAAGTCTGGAAACTCTTCTCTAACCTTACGAACATGTTTTGCAAAATGATCACTATAACCATTTGCAATGTCCATACAAACATACTTGAGTTTGCTGTCACATTCTTTTTTTACTTGCAATAGTTTGTTATAATCACTTTCGCTTGTGCCAATGCTCATTGCTACACATTCAGCACGTTCAATAGGACCATTGAAGTACTCAATAAGTTCTTCTGCACTATATGTCTTAACTAGACAAGTAAACATTTCGCCTTCAGCAAGTTTGTCTGCCATTGTAAATGTACCAACCCCATCCATGTTACTTGCCATTACAGGAATACCATTGTAGTGATCTGCTATTCTGTTTTCAGGAAAGTCTGGCCGGTAGTGCCTAAACTGAAACTTACGGTCTAGTTTAACTTGACTACGACTACGTAATGTACTACGCTTAGGACGAATTAAAACATCCTTATAGTCTAACTTCATGTCTTCTTCAATCCTCACTGTTTTTCTCCGTAATTAAAACTAATTGATAATCTATCACGTCTTGATGTATTGCCTTGTACACTGTGCTTTAACCAACTAGGAAAAATATACAGTGCGTTTGTCTTTGATGCATAACTTGCTCGTGTGCTTGTAAAGTATGTAGGCTTCTCTACTTCTATAGGCATATGGTAATCAGCATTGTCGCTACGTTCAAACTGTATATTACCTTGTGAAGGATCTGCGTCTATATAATACACACCACTAAGAACACTGTCTACATGATTATGTAGATCGTTATATGCTCCGGGTGGATTGATGTTTAACCAGACGTTGTATAACTCAAGAGGTTTTAGTCCTACTTGGTTAGTGCAGAAGTCTACTTCTTCGTTAATAGTTTGTAACAGCCTATCAAGTGCTTTACATTCGCCTGCTTTAATATCAGGACTTTGATAACCGCCGTAGTTACTAATTACACGAGACGGTGTATTCTTTTTTAGATCGTATGCAAACTGTTTTAGTTCGTCATTCTTTCCGCTGTGAACCATCGAGCTCCAGACAACACTAGGAAACCATAGCTCTGTGTGCATTGCCATTTTAGAATCCTAAGTCGTTTTTTCTCTTGGCTAAGTTTTTCTTATGCCTATTGATTGCCGCTTTCTTTTTACGGTTACGCTTCTCGCTTGGTTTTTCATAAAACTCACGTTCGCGGACTTCTTGGATGATGCCTGCTTCCTGTATCTTCTTCTTAAAGATCCTAAGAGCTTTTGTTACATCGTTGTTACGTACTTCTACAGACAACCCCTTAGGTTGTTCTTTAGCTTCGCTGTTGTAGCGTTTGCCACTGTTAAAGTTCTTACTGAATTTATTATTTCTTGGCACTAAGTACTCCTTCCTTTAGTTGTTGTAAATCATATATTCGATTAATACTTAATTTATTATACACTGTTTCCACGGCATTTGTCAACCATAAAGTGTTACTATGTGATATTATATAAGATGCTAAATCACGTACTTTCGGATCGCAATGATCTAAGTCTATTATTGTTTTATCACATATACGTACTAACGACAGTAACCAGTCTAAATCTTGATCATTGTTTGGTTGTGAGTATATGTATAAGTTAAATGATAGATCCCAGTCTTCCACAACTTTTTGAAACTCTTCTTTGAGAGCTGTACTTGGATATATTAGTAATATGCTAGGGTCGTTATTGTGAAGTATATCCGGAGGAGTAATTACTTTAATTTGTGGCATGTATTATTTTTTCAACCGTTTCCATAATGTATCGTCGGATTGCTCGCTGTTCTGTACATACCCTTCTTCTGGTACCCAAGGTAACTTATCAATCCTACCTTGTATATATAAGGTTTTCCAACTCTTTAGGTTCTCGTTTGGATTGTCGTTCTTCCATTGTCTTTTGCGTTCAGCAATAGAAGCGTCTGCTTCTAATATATCTACGTGTTCGCGTCTTTGTTTTTGTTGGGGAGTTTCGTTTGACTCGGCTTTAAGTCTCACGTCTTTTTTTTTGATTTGCTCTATTTCCTCTGCAAAGAAAAAAGCATTTTTAGTATCTGGGTATTTCTTTTCATCAACTTCAGGTTCTTCGTCTTCAAATTCTTTGTCTAGTATTTCTTGATCGACATCCTCAAATTTAAGTTCTTCTTCAGGCGCTGGCTCTGGTTCAAATGATGGCGGAACATTAGCAGAAATTACATCTGCTCTCATACGCTCGTAGTCTTTCCATTCATTGTTGTCAAGCTCAGGCTTAGGCTTACGTTTTTTATTCCATTCAAACGTGTATTGACTTGCAATTAGCAATAGTACAGCAAGAGGATCAAATACAAAAATAATTATTATAATTACCCAACGTACAGCCTCTTCTAACATATTACGGTCTGCTTCTTCACCATATACAAACTCAGCAATATATTTGATTGGTCCTACTTCTGCTTCTAGTTTTCTATACTCTGATTCAAGTTCAAACTTTTCATCAGTTAGTGTTTCTATTTCTGTGTTTGCTGTTCTTACTCTATCAAACTGTTCATCTAACAATTCATCAAGGTTAATATCGTCTGTGCCTAACTTGCTTCTTAGTCTATTGATAAGTGTATTAGACTGTGCAATATTATCGTCAGCAACACTTCTTAATCTTGTTATCTCTTTACGTGCCGCTACTACTGTAGGCGAGTTTGCAGAGTCTTGTATCTTAACTAACCAGTCTGCACGTTCTGCCTGCTTTGCTTCTTTCCAGTCGCCAATTTTTTCTGCTGTCTTTTTACCAAACACTCCGTCTGCACTTGCGCCAATTGTTTGTTGGGCTTTCTTAACTTCACCATTGTCTACATAACCTTGAAGGGTTTTAATTTCTGCATCTATTTTATCTAACTCAGCTTGGAATAATTTTGTGACGTTAGCAATAATAACATTTTGCTCGTCAATAGCAGGTTGAACACGATCGTATGCTGTGTCTATACGCTTTTGTTCTTTGTCAATTTGTTCTTGTATTTGTGTGTCGTTGTTGAATGTGCTTGATTCTAATTCTCTTACTTTGTTTTCTGCTCGACCAACAATTCCAATCTGTCTAGCAATTTCTTCATCAATACGTTCTATTTGTGCAAAACTTTCTTCGCCTGCACTAGTTTGTTCGATATGTGCTTTACTTAGAAAACCAAATATGCCCATACTTGTTATAAGCATAAGAACAAATACCGCAGAGGCGAGATAGGTTCGTAACCACCATGCAGCCTGTTTCCAATGTTTGTGTAGCCAAACAGCCGTTACTAGTTTGCCGACTTCAAGTACTCCGCCCATAATCATAATAGGCACAGCCGCGGCGGCAAAGATTGCTACAAGTCCTGCAACAGAATAATATATTGCCACGGCACTAATACAAAGGGCCGTGATTAATGTTAATATACCTAGTAACATAGTGTTTCCCTCTATGTATTTATCGTTATTTTCGGACAATGTGCCACCTTAGATCGTCGTTATGTTTTTTACATGCTGTTTCTTCAAAGTGTCTTGAACGTCCTTTTACAGTTACTAAACTATAAACTACTCTGCAGAATCCACGTCCTTGCGGATAACCATGTACGGCTTTCACATGTCCTTTTGCATCACGTTCGTACCAACTAATAACTTTACCATAGTCACTATCAAGTGCTGTATAAAATGCACCTGTTTGTTTTTGTTTTTGCTGTTGGTTAAGTCCGTACTTGCTAGATATGTAAAGTCCGTTTACAACATCTACCATAGTGCTAACACCACCGGTAGGACTTTTTACAGTTGGTAGTTCGACAGCTCTAGTTTGATATGGTGTTGATGAACAAGCAGATACGCTAACTATTGTTGCCGTCAATATTAATGATCTCAACACTTCCGTCAAGTTTCTCACAATAGACTCCTCGCTGTTGTATTAAGTTACCCTGCCTAGATTCAGTATACCAAAACTCTTTGCAACCTTTGTCAATACCTGCACGTTGAGTTGCTACTTGTTGTCCTGGTCTGTCAGTACATTCTAACTTAGTTTCACTGTTAACTATATCACCTATACGTTCGATCGTTTGATCAGTGTAACAGTACTGTGGTGTATAGTCGTAGATAGCTGGAGTAGTACATGCACCTAGCACTGTGACTACTCCAAGTATTAGTGCGAGCCTAATCATTCGCTGTAGCTACTGTGCTTTGCGATAACAGCTGGTCAAATACGACCTTAGGCATCTTGAGTTTTACAAATGTATACTGTTTTCCGTTGTACACATAAGTTGAACGTTCTTCTTCAAGGTGCTGCACAATTGCTGTGTCCTTAACTTTGTATCCGATTCTAGTATTAGTTTGTTTTACATCATTTACAAAGGACAAGTTAGTTTCGCTATTCACTCTGCCGTTAATACGTTTTGCAAAGTTGTTCATTGCGATTGCATACATCTGCTCTTCGGCGGCTTGTTGGTGAACACTTTCACCTGCACCACATGCATATGCATATTGTTCTTTCCACCAGAACCATCCTTCTGATCCTGCTTGGGCGCAACTTGCATACCATTTAGGTTGTGCATACTCGTCACGTTCTGCGATTGTTGTCATTGAACTACATGCTCCAAGTGTTAAAATAACACCGGCGATAGTAGCCGCTTTAAACATATTCTTCATTTGAGCCTCCAATTAGCCTATTCATTAAGTTTATATTATATGATCATTAAAAAGTTTTGTCAACCACTTTTATGGCCAACGGTAAAAAATGTGTTGTCCTATACGCCCAACTTGATCTAAATCGCTGATCCATCTTGGGGAAACATATGTTGCATGATAGTGAGTTGAACCTTCTGTTATACCTCTATACTTGCCTAAATATACAAGACGTTGTGCTATCTCTTGGGCTCGCATCCAACTATCTAAATCATGTGTTGAATCACTACGGCCATCACACCACCAACTGAACTGGCACTTGTGTCGAATAGGATTGTATATGCGTTCTTCATCGTGTAGATTAGAATACTGTTTGGTCTTCCAACTCTCTCTTACTGGACCTTGTTTTACTACTTCACAAATAGTATTAGGGTAGCGTGTATCTTGTACACGATTAAGAACTACATCTGCAACAGCATATTGTCCTGCAATATGATCTGCTCTTGCTTCGTGATAGATGTTTATTGCTAAACAATACAGTTCAGGTTCTTCTATTTGTGAAAACACTTCGCCTTCTATTGGTTGTTGAAACGTAGATCCTTGTGCCATTGTTCCAAACAACAAGATAAAACATACATATACTAACTTCATTTTGCCATCCTTGCAATTTCTTTTGCTTGATCTGTCCCACGCATAACAGGAACAGCATTTGACTTATGCATTGTAGCAATACCTACAATAAGATCGCCTGTGTACTTAGGTGTTTCTTTCTTAGTACCACCGGAACAACCTCTATTGAAAGTACCTGCTTTGATTGCTTCTTCCATTGCTGAAGGAATCTTTGGGTCATTTCTGCGCCAGCTTGTGTCAGGAGTATATGTACCCCTACTTTTTACAGGTGCTTTGTACTCACCTCGGACATACGAAATGTAGTCTTCTACTGTGTTGTACTGTAATGAGTGATTGTTTGCTCGACGCATTGCTTTGTTGTGCTTACGCCATTCGATAGTATATCGTTCGATATCTTTTTGTGTGAGAGCTTTTTTCTTACGCTTCTTAGTACTGATGGTACTAAGACCTCTCGCTAGATGCATTGTCATTTTGCCTACTCCGTGCCTATATTATAGTAATACTATAGCACGGAATAGACTCTATGTCAACCTTTTATAGTATTAAGTTGCTACAAGAGTTGCGGACGCTGTTACTAGTGTACCGCTTACATCAATCTCATTTGGTCCAACTGCTGTAACAGCGTATGTATTGGTAGATCTAGTCCAATCGCCACCTATTAATCTAATTCTATGTTGTAAGCCTAAGTGATCATATGTATCACATACTACAGTTATTGTACCACTGGCATCGTCAGTAGTATGATAAATTAAAGGACAAAGTTCTCTGCAAATTGCTTCTACTACTTCGTCAATAGCATCATCTTCTGCTCTCAGATCAACTGCTGTACCGTTTGCAGTTTTAACTAAAATTTTGTAAGCGAATACGTGACCATTGCTAAAAACATTTCCGGCTGTTGATAGTCCTGATCCGTTTACTCTTGTTACTTCTGCCATTGTTATCTCCTTCTGCTAGTGTTATTTATCTTCCATTAACGCAACTGCGGCATCATAGTCTTCCTTAGATACTACGCCTTCACGTAGTAATTTAGTTCTATTAACTAGATGCTTTGCAGCAATTTCTTCTTTACTACCGCCAAAATATGCTACAGCATGTCCTTCTTCAATAAGGATATCTGTTACAAGTTCTGCTGGACCATTTTCATAACGTTCTACTTTGAAGTCTCCAAGAACACGTCCGAACTTGCCTTTCATATCTTCCCCCTTACGGTCTTCAGTAGTAATAAGTTTACCGCCATCTTCCATAAGTTCTTTTAGTCTTGCTTTGGCCGCTTCGCCAAACAAGTCTTCTACTTTATCTCTTGTGCGTGACTCAGGCGTATCAATGCCCATAATTCTTACACGTTCGTCTGTTAGTGTTACACCAAAGCCTAGATCAATATCTACGTCTACTGTGTCGCCGTCAACTACTTTAATGACTTTTACATCATATTCATTCTTTTGCATTTTATTTCCCTCGTTGTTTATTCATCTAAGTTTAATGCTTGATCGCCCCATTCTTCCATTATAAACTCTCCAAACGCTGTTCCAAAGAGCCACATCAATGTAAGAATAATTAATCCTATACATATTATAAGTGCCCATACTAAAATTTGTATTAGTACATGCTTGCCTTCTGTCCAATGTGCTACCGTTTTTATCTTAGCTTTAACACCATCTAGTAGATAGTTACCTATTACAAAACGTGCCAATCTCATTACGATTAGTATAGGCGAAGACAGTACATCAAACAATATTAAAAACAAGTCAACCGTAGCATCAATGATGTTGTCTATGTTAAACCATTTGCGTAATTTATCTCGCATTTGCCCTGCCCTTAATATGCTAACATTATTTAGTCATAAAAAAAGGCTGCACAAAGCAACCTTTTTAATTCAAATAGAACTTTGTAGTAATTTACAACTTAAAGTTAAACCCTACTACAAATTCTCTATCTGTACTGTCAAAGTCAGTATCCATCTTTTGCAATAGTTGCAAGTTAAGATCTAATCTGTCATTGACTGATACTTTTGTACCTAGAGCCGCATAACTATCAACTCTATTAAAGTCAGTGTGTGCGCCTTCTAATGATGCAAAATCGTATCCAAACTCTGCATATGGAGTTAATCCACCTACAGGCATTTCAACACCTACATACGGACTAAGAACTAATCTGTTCTTATCGTATGAATCACCAAAGTCATAGTGTGCTTCTGCAACACCATATACGTTTAGGTTGATTAGTGTCTTTGAATATCCTTTAGATACATTTAAACGATAGTCATCTGCTGATCCGTCGTTAATCATTTGTAGTCCAAAGTCTACTGGTAGTACATTACTTACACCTAGTGAAAACACTTCTGCGTCATCAGCAAAGTCTGCGTGTGTACCATTTGCGTAGCCAAATGTAACTCCTTGGTTTTCAACGTTAAGAGCAATTCCAGTATTATTGAAATCGTCTGCCATTGCTGTTCCAGCCAAAGCGGTTAATGCTACTATTGATAATAATAGTTTTTTCATAAAAACATCCTTTTATATTATTTTTTATTGTGTGTTGTTTATTAAACGCACAGGTTATTTATACTTCTAATCAAAATCAGTTAACTAATTTGAAAAGAATAATGCCTTAGCATTTCCTGCGATAATCATACAACACGTTAGTATGTGTAAGACAATCCAAAAAGTACGGAACGCTAATGCTCTCCGCACTTCCTGTTGGGTGATGGGCAAAAACTCTGGTTTATCGTCATCAGTAACACCAATTGGCATACCAACAGTTCGCGCCCAAGTTCTAAGCCATCTCCGTTGTCCACTCATTACATTGAGTTTTTACGATCAATGATTTCTTTTCTACGATCTTTGGTAAGTTTACCTAAGTCGCCAAGTGCCTTTCTAGCTCTTGTTGCAGCTGCCTTTACACCTTTCTCTTCGAAAGTTGCATGCTCTGCCAAATAGTTGTTGTACGCTTGTACAATTTCTTCATGTGTCGCCATAATGCTCTCCTGTATTATGTTTTTTTTACAAAATTATTTACGTGATCTACGTTTTAGGGGTGTTAAAAGTGGTTTAGCTAGGATCGCCAACATTTACGTTGGCACTACCTGTTGCTGCATCTCCACATGTAGCAAGGTCACCTGCGTTTACAACAGCAACTCCATCAATGAATACATTGTTAGAATTTGCTATCATAGTTGGGGAGGCATGTGTGCCTGACCCGTGACCAGCTACATCGTCGCCGTCAACAATAACAAGCTCACTGTTTGCAAAAACAGTGGTCTGACTTGAAATTAAATCTCCGTCAGCTGTATCATTGTTACGACTAATTCCAGGCATTAAGTTACAATACCTGTAGTTTGTTGGACATACTGTTTTGAAATTTCTTCAATTGTTATGCCAACAGTCATTACGTTAGTATGCTTAAATGTCATTGACTGATCATTTGCTGTACTAAACATAAATGGTGCTAGTGCAAGACCTTGCTGGCCCATTACTATTGCAAATGGTTTCTTAAGTTTGTAACCTGTTTCAGATTCTTCTTCTAATCTACCAATTATTTCTTCACCAGTTGATAGCTTCATTGAAACTACGTCACCGATGCTGTGTGTTTTTTGAATCAACATTATAATGTGTGTCCTGTGCCATTGAAGTTGGTGTCTTCAATGTATTTTAATAATTCTGTGTAGCCGCCAATGTTCTCACCATTGATTTGTATTTGCGGTACACTCCTTGCTCCTGGAACAGCTTCGAGTAAGTCTTCTAACTCTACATCAGTTCCAATCATTTTTACTTCGTAATTCACATGCATTGCATCTAACTTTGCTTTCGCTTTGTCACAGAATGTGCATAGTGGCTTACTCCATACTACTACATTTGTCATAAACTAAATCCTTTAAGTGAATCTTCACTTACGTCTTGTTTAATACCACCAATAACATAAGACTCAACTTCTGTCTCTTGTGGGGCTACCTGCAGGCCTGAACTACTCAACCAATGTGTAGTCCACGGTAATGGGTTAGTGTTTACAGGTTGGTCAAAGATTGCATCTAGTCCTAATGCTTTTAATCGTCTGTTAGCAATATACTCTACATACTGATTAAGAAGTGTTGCATTAAGTCCAATCATTGAACCATCTTTAAACAAGTACTCCGCCCATGCCTTTTCTTCTGCTACACAAGTACGCCACATTTCGTACACTTCTTCTTTACACTCTTTAGCAATCTTAACCATTTGTGGATCGTCTTTGCCATTGCTCCAGTTCTTAAGAACGTGTGTGCTAAGTGCCAAGTGCTGTGCTTCGTCACGTGCAATTAATGAAATAATCTTTGCTGATCCTTCCATTAGTTTTAGTTCGCCAAAACCAAATGTACATGCAAAACTTACATAGAAGCGAAGTCCTTCTAAGATATTTACGTTCATCATAGCCAAGTAGAGCTTCTTTTTGACATCTAGCATACTACCTTCGCCACGATGATTGTAAGCGTCTGCCGCTTCTGTAAATGCATCGTAGTTCTTAGTAACGGCTTCTGCACGTTTTAGAATCTCTTTGTCGTCTAAGATTGTATCAAATACTTCACTTGGGTCTGGATACACATTTTTCATAATATGTGTATACGAACGTGAGTGGATAGTTTCAAAGAAGTCCCAAGTAACAATACAACCTTCTAGCTCAGGCAATGATACATGCGGCAAAAATGCTAGGCATGGACCACGTCCTTGTACGCTGTCAAGTAATGTTTGATACTTTAAGTTTGCTGTAAAGATATGCTTCTGCTCAGGGCGGAAGTTAGCATAGTCTGCTCTATCTTTTTGTAAACTTACTTCTTCAGGACGCCAAAAATATCCAAGCATCGTTTGGTTTAATTTATCAAACACAGGAAACTTGAATACATCATATCTCTGTGTGTTTTGATCTGCTCCGAAGAACATGTTTTGTTTTGTAAAGTCAACCTTATCAGTGTTGAATACTGTTTTCGCCATTTTAAACTTTCCTCTTTCCTATGTAGCTATGCTACTATCTTTTCTATCGTTTGTCAAGAACTAAATTGCACAAGCTTCGCACTCTTCTTCATCGTTCTCAAATTCGCCCTGTGGCAATTCTTCTAGTGGTGCTTCGTCTTCTAGCTCACTAGGATCTGTTTTATAATCATATGTGTTCTGATAGTATGATGTCTTCCAACCTAACTTGTATGTGTTAAGTAGATCACCTATCATTACGCTCATTGGTACTTCGTTATTTTCGAAGTGTGTTGGATTGTAACTCCAGTTGCCGCTAATTGCTTGGTCAAAGAACTTTTGCATTACCGCAACTATATTTATATATCCTGTGTTGTTTGGCATCTCCCATAACAAACTGTAGTGGTTCTTTAGTGTTTGATACTGTGGAACAATCTGCTTCAAAGGACCTTTCTTTGACTTCTTAACTGACAAGAAGCCTCTTGGCGCTTCAATACCGTTTGTAGCATTTGATACAACACTTGAACTTTCGCTTGGCATTTGTGCTGACAGCGTTGAATGACGTAGTCCGTGCTCTTTAATGTCTGTGCGTAGAGCTTCCCAGTCATAGTTTAGTTTGTTTTCTACTACGTCATCGACATCTTTCTTGTATGTGTCAATTGGTAGTATGCCATCTGCATACTTAGTACGGTTAAAGTATTCGCATGCACCACGCTCTTTTGCAATAGTATTACTTGCTTTTAACAAATAGTACTGGAATGCTTCTGTTAAATCGTGTACTAATTTCCATGCTTGTTTGTCATCATATTTAACATGATTCTTTGCAAGGTAGTGTGCTAGTCCAATATAACCTACACCTAATGAACGCCTTGCTTTTGTGCTAATCTCTGCCGCTTTAATTGGGTACTTCTGATAGTCAATAATTTCTTCTAATGCTCTAACAGCAAGTTCGCATAATTCTCCTAAGTCATCTAAGTTTCTTAGTGTACCTACATTAATAGCACTTAGGATACACAATGCAATTTCACCTTCTGGATCATCAATGTGGTTAAGTGGCTTTGTAGGTAATGTAATCTCTTGACACAAGTTACTCATGTATACTGTGTCTTTGAATGAACTATGTGTATTTGCGTGGTCTACATTCATAATGTATATACGCCCTGTCTCTGCACGTTCTTTTACTAATGCACTAAACAAGTCCATTGCTGAAATAGTTTTCTTTTTAACACTAGTAGCACGTTCATACTTTTCATATAGTTCTTTAAACTTGTCTGCATCACCAAAGTATGATTCGTATAAGCCTGGAACATCATGCGGCGAGAAAAGAGTTATATCACCACCAGATAACAATCTTTCATACATAGTTTTGTTTAACTGTATACTGTAATCTAATTTACGTACACGATTATCTTCAGTACCTTTGTTGTTCTTTAGTACAAGAATATCTTCAATCTCTTGATGCCAAAAAGGGAAGTGCGTAGTTGCACTACCACCACGTACACCATTTTGTGTACAACAACGTACTGTTGATTCAAACTTCTTTAAGAAAGGAATGATACCAGTGTGCGCCACTTCGCCGCCACGTATTTTAGCGTTGACCCCGCGAATTCTACCAGCATTAATACCAATGCCAGCACGTTGAGCTGTATAACGACCAATAGCCATATCAGAAGCAAAAATGCTATCCAAAGTATCGTCGCTGTCCACCAGTACACACGAAGCAAACTGTTTGACTGGCGTTCGAACCCCCGCCATAACGGGCGTTGGGATATTGATTTTAAAAAGTGAGGTCGCATCGTAGTATCTCCTTACGTAGTGCATACGTGATTCTTCTGGGTATCTTGCAAATAGTGTTGCTGCGATCATCATATACATAAATTGTGGAGTTTCAAATATCTCACCATTTGAACGATCCTGACAAAGATATTTGTCAACTACTTGGCGTAGTCCTGCATAGGTAAAGTTCTCATCACGCTTGTGCTTAATGTAACTATCGAGTGTTGCTATTTCTTCTGCTGTATATAGGTCTAGGATTTCTTTATCATACACTTTACGCTCAATATTGCGATCAATGTTTTGCTGTAATGTAATTGCATTATACTCGCCGAACACATCTTTATTAACACCATAACTTAATAGTCTAGCGGCGGCATATTGATAGTTAGGAGCATCTAATGAAATAAGATCATTTGCACTTCGTACAAGTATCTCTTGGATTGCTGTTGTTGCCATGCCATCATAAAATTGTAAATTAGCATTCATCTCAATCTGACTACTACTAACACCCGCTAAGCCTTCACAAGCAAATTCTACTACCTTGTGTATTTTATCGATGTTAATAAATTCTTTGTCGCCGTTTCTTTTGATGATTTGTATGCCGTTGGACATGTTGTTCTCCTGTTCCTATTAAGTTTATTATTTATTGCTGACGCGGCATTGTATAGACACGTTGCGAAATTATTTCTTCTGGTAGATCCGAAGCTGAAATATGACTCTCGTCATCATACCCAATTACTCTATCTTGAATCATTAATAGATAAAAAGTCTCGTTCTTCTCTCTATCTATACAGATATGTATCTCTACCAATTCCTCTTTAAAGCGTTCTGTTAACTGTAGTGAATAGCACATTCCTAGTACAGTACAGAAGGTACAATACTGATTTTCATGAATTAGCTCCCACGGTTGAGGCCACATCTTTTGGTCCCAAGGGTCAGTGTGTATACTTACTCTTGGAACATGCTGATATGCATCTATGGTGTGCTGTAGTGGATCCGGGTGTGCCTCGAGCTCCTCTCGGAAATCGTGCCACGATTGCAGCCTCTTCTCATATTTTTCTTCAAACATACGTCTAACTTCGTGAACGTATTTTAAATGTTAATTTTCCTGAGTCGAGTTGATTGGTATACTTTACCTGGGCACTCCACGCACTCTCTAATTCGTTTAGTGTTGCACTAAAGAGCAAACTTTCTCCTAAACTATCTAGTCCACTTATGTCGTAATCATCCATTATACTAACGCTATTGTTCTCTCTGTTTACAAATACGGTCAACGTACCTGATCTCGAAAACACAATGCCAGTTCTGTCTGTTTTATACCAGTAGTCAATATCAAATGACTTAGTAGTATCAGCAGCCAATCTAAACAAAAGTTGTGGTGTGCCAATTTGGGCAAGGTCAACTTGTTCAGTGTACTCGTGTTCATAAAACGCAGGTCCTTCAACCTCTGGAATATATGGTTTACTAACTATATACGCCTGATTAATACTTAAATTATACGTTCTATCAAACTCATTGTCAACTGAAATATTGCCTGATTCTCCAAATTTTATTATACTGTGAGCAACAGTTGTTTCACTTCCGCCATTATTACCAACACTAGGACCAAATCTGTTATTGATGCTAGAATTACGTGTACCATTTGCAATGTGAATTGCCTGTTGCTCTATGGTCTCAAAGTAACACTCTCTAATGTTGTTGTCGGTTGCGTTTGCTTGGCCAATTGTAGGTGTTACACCTAGTTCAATTGCCTTAGTAATGTTGAAGAACTTGCATGAGTCTATTTCATTACGTGATATGTTATGGTTGCTTACTATAGCTTTACCTATAGAAACAAACTCACAATCAATAAATCTATTAAACTCTGCTCGAACAGCATCACTTTTACTTCTTATCTGAACAGCAGGATTAGTTGCTGTATTTGTTAGTTTAGTACCTTCAAATTTTACATTCTCAAAACGGCTATCGCGACAGCTATTTAAAACTAGTAGTGTGCCGTCTTCTGATTCTGTTTGAAGTGTACAATCTTTAAATGAAATGTATCTTGCACTGTTTGCATAAGACATTGTTGGATCTTGATACACAACAGTATTAGATATTACGCCGTCATAGGTTGTATCACTTGATATAGTTTGAAACATTGTAAAGTCGCCTGTCTTAATAAAAACAGTTTTCTCTTTACCTGCTCCAACTATAGTTGCGTAAGGTGGTATGTGTATTGTTGAACTTATTCTATATATACCTGGCTCAACATGCAATACTACTCTACTCTGTGGGTTATTACGTGTTGCTCCGTTTAGGAATAATTCATATAATGCTTTTTGTAACTTGGTTGTAACGTCTGATCCGTCACCTGCACAACCAAATGAACGAACACTTACGATGTCATCTAGTCTATCATTGAGTGTACGCTCTACAGCAATACCTTCACCAGTGTCAACACTACCACGCTTGTATGCATATGTGCCAACTAAACTAAACAAATCATCGTGTTCTGTAAGTACTTTTGAGTTACCTACAAACGGAGCACCTTCTGCAACACTACCGTTGCCTATGTAAAGTTCTTGTCCGTCAACCGCCCAGCCAAATTCTCCGCCAGCAAGTTGTGGAATACCCGATCCTTGATTTGCTTGTCCTCTACGGACTTGTATACGACTGATTTGTACTACGGCCACTATGCTCTCCTAAGTTACTTTCTATAATGTATTTATGCTTGTTTCTCATAATACATTTCGCAACGCTTCCACCACTCTTGAGCCCAATCGTCAAACTCATCTGGCCATATATCAAACTGTTGATATTCTAGATCACGTGAACACATAAAGATATGTCCTTCGCGTATGTCTGTGCCGTGTACTTCGTTGTGTCCTAGTGCATAGGCTGTAAGTTGTAGATAGTAATCATATACCCACTCAGGCTTCTTAGGTTTGTTAGTTTGTTTGAAGTCCATTATACAAGGCTGACCTTTATATTGTCCTACTAAGTCAGTTGTACCTGCATAGATTCCTGGAACATAAAGCGGTACTTCGCTACCCCATATCTCATCTACATCGCCCATTGCTTCGTCACGTATAACGCTTGCCATAGCATGTGCTTTCTGTGCATATGGATTGCTTCCGCAAGTAGGCCATTCGCCAAACTCAATATAATCTTCTAAGTATTTGTGCATACGTGTACCCACGCCTGCAGCTTCAGTTACAATCTCTTGTGCTTTCTTTTCGCCTACACGCTTACGCCATGCAATCAAGTGCGACTTATCTTTTGTAGCGTCAAGTATAGTTGTTACACTTGCTACAGGTACACCACCTGGTGCGGCATACTTACGTTTACCGTTGACTTCAACTCGCTTGAGTCTTTCGTATTTGTATTTTTCGATGATTAGTGACATATAATATATAGGTTCCTTTAGTGTATTGTACTACAATAACTGTGGAAAGTCAACCTATAAGTCGCTTAGGTCAGTTGCTCTTTTTGCCATGTCGCCAACTGTGTCAGCATTGCTAGGCTCGGTGCCACCTACTTGATCCATTGAGCTATCATTAATAGTTACCCCTTGTGGGTCAAACTTAACTAGCTTTTGGAGTTGTGCGTTTTGATCGTATGTTGCTTTAAATGTATTGTAATCAAACTGTGGAACGCCTGCTTTTTTCATATAGCCGTTGAGCGTATCCCACGTGATAGTGGTTCCAGGTTTAATTGTTTTGATTATTTGTACTAGCGTACCAGAATCGTCTAATGCTTCGGCTACTTTAGCTTTTTTTTTGAACGCTCTACTGACTCACGCTTTTCACGTCCGGCTTCTTCTTCGCCGCCTGCCGCTGCATCGTCTGCACCAAATTCATCGCCCATGTCCATGTCGTCTACTGGTGCTTCAGGATCCATATCGTCTGTTGGTTCCATATCGCCTAAGTCGCCCATGTCGTCATCGCCCATTGGCTCTTCCATGCCGCCTTCGCCAGTTAACATGCCAACACCACTTGTTAGTGCTGCTCTTGTGCCTTCCATTTCAGCATATAGTTGCTCTAATGCAGGCTTAATAGTATTAGTAAATGACTCAGCTTGCTCACTACCCATCTCGTCTCTAATAGCATCTGCTAGTTCAAGCATTGATTCAGTTTGCATTTCAGCTGTGTCTTCCATCCAACCAGTAACTCTGTCTACCATGTCTTTGGCTGCCATTACTAATTCAGCTTTATCTTCTTCACCTTCAGTAATAGTTGATTCAAGCACTGTTTCGTCAATATCAGCTCTTTCAGCAACTTCAGCATTTAGTACATCTAGGAAAAGTTTTGACTTTTGATATGCTGGGTTTTGAGTTGAATTAAAACTTTCTTTAGTTTCAACTTGACTAAGTGTTGTTCTCAGTTTGTTTTGGGCATCTTGTAACTGTCCAAGTGTAAACTCTTCTAAGTTTAGACGCTGTCCAAACTTCTTAGCAAGGCTTTCGTTCAAGCTCTTTGCTGTAACTGGTTTTGAAATTTCTCTTATATTCATTGTTCAACTTTCCTAAATGTTGTTCTTTGTATATTTATTTATCATTTAACACAGGATTAGTTCGTCCAGTTGATTCTTGGCGTCCCGTGCTAATGAGTAACTTATATCGAATCTAGTTTCTAATACTTCGTATTTAGACTCGTCCTTTGTTCTTTTCATACCATGATTGTAAAATATACAATCTTGATAGTGCTTACTTAATATATCATCTAACTGTTCAACAGTTCTAACTAGTGTGCCTGTTTGATCATTTGCGTTTACTTTAGCAAATGCAATAGCACTTGTCTTTGCAAAAAACTTTCCTACTTGAATGTTTTCTTTTACATCATAAACCAACCAGTAACCTACTTTTTTACTGTATCTAACTACATAGTTCTTGATACGTATAGAATTACCTTTCACTACCGGTAGCGGGTATTCTTTTAACTTGTTGTTAATTAAATTTTCAAGTTGACTAGCTAAGTCCGAAATCATTCTGCACCACCATTACTATGTTGTCTCGTAGTACTTTACTTACAAGACTCTTCCGTATCAAGTTCTCAATTATGACTTGTTCTCTAGGAGAAAAGCCTTGTAGGGGTTGCACAGGTTTTACCTTTTCTAGTACCTCTGCTTCCTCATTTGATAGAGCTATTGTAAAGCTCGTTATTAACTCGTTCAGTTTCATTGTGGTGCAACAACAACTTTATCGCCACGTTTTGCTTGTGTAGCTGGATTGGCTTTTTGCCCAGGTTGTTGTTTCTTTGTCATTGTGACCTTTTTGGTCTTTGGATCTTTTTGTAATGCATTAGGATTCTTTTTCAAATCGATCATTGTTTTGGTGCCGTCACCGTGATCAACTTCTGCCGACTGTCCTGGCTTAAGGTTTTTTATAATAGAAGGTTTCATTCCTTGCATTTCTGTTATTTCATTAATTTTCATATTATATCCTTTTTGCCTTAGACTTTTTACGGTTAGTCCTCATGCTTATGTTTACCTTAGGTAACCTACGTGAAGCAGGATTTGCTCGTTTAGTTCTTGCTGTTTTAACAGCTTGGCGCTTAGTGCCTGCTCTTTTTACTTTTTTAAGTGTAGTTGCCTTCTTAACATTCTTTGGTGCTGTACACGTTGCCATCTTAGCAACAATACGTCCTTTACGTGGACCGCTTGAACATCTATATTTACGTACACTCTGGCCGCCTTTACGTCCATAAATGGATGTAGCACCTTCTTGTACACTTTCAACTATCAACTCTTTCAAGTACATTATAATCTCTTTGGCTTTGCTGCTTTATTAAGAGCTGCTACTCTACGACTTGCTGGATTAACTCTTTTAGTCTTACGTGCTTTACGTGTCATCTTAGCACCAAGCCTTGCTTTTGTAACTTTAAGTTTCAAACGTTTCTTCATGTCAGGCTTTGCAAAGCACTGTGCAATATTAGAAACAATACGTCCATGCCTTCTTCCGCCTGCACATCTAAACTTGCGCACGACTTTGTTGCCACGTTTGGCCCAAGCCATCTTAGCTTCGTCTAAATCCTCAAGTGGTAAGGTAATCTCTCTTAATAACATATAGTTATTTAGTTGATTAATTAACGTTTAATAGTATAACGATTATTGTTGAAAGTAAGCCAGCAACGATTGTGCCAGCTGTTCCGATAAGCACTTTAGTCATTGACTTCTGACCTTCTGTGATATCTCTATGTATGTGTTCGACTTTTTCTTCTATTTTAGTAAGGCGGCCTTCTAGTTGTTCATATCTTTCTTGACATAAATCAACATGTGCTTCTAAATTTTCTTTTTCTAAGTTAGTGGCTGTGGCCATCTTTATTTCTCCATTGTCTCTTGAGTTGAGACTTGTTAAGTAAACTCGTAGTTCGCCTTATTTAAAGATTGCCTTCAGTGCCTTGTATACTTTTATTTATCATAGTTTTGAGAAAACTATATTCTTATACTTGGTATTATTAGACTGAAATACACTTTTTTTGAATTCAACAGTTTCGTCAAGTTCTGTTATAAAAGGTACTACATCATAGTCGGCTTTTAAGAGCTCTAAATCAATGCCTCCTTCGCGTTCTATCTCAAATTCTACAGTCCATATTGTTTGTTTGCCAGTATATTCTTTTCCAAATATTTTAGCATCTTCTTTTTTATTTGTAACAACAATATTACTAGGATTACTCCTTAGCCCAAGAGTTTGTAACATAGTCATGTAGTTTTGATGCTGTTTATACTTGTATCTATCTTCCGTCCTACGTGCGTTTGTAGGAGTAATATCAACAAGTGTTTGTAATTGGTATCTCATACTATTACTTATAGCCATAAAAAAAGGCCCACTTAAAAAGTGAGCCTTTTGATGTGACGCCTTTATAACATCACGGTTCCTAAAGGTAGCTAGGAATTATGCTAAGTCGCCTGCTGCTAGTGTGATAGCTGCTACAGTTGATGTTACACCTGTTGCTGTATCTACTAATGCTTTAACAGCTGCTGCTACGTCTGAGTCAGTGTTAGCTGAAACATATGCGTTTGCTGTTGCTGAGTCAATCATTACACATACTAGGTTGTCAGCTCTTTCGCCAACGTGTACAACGCTCATTTGTGTTTGAATTGCTTCAATCGCTTTTGCAAGGTTGCCTTTTGTGAAAGCTGCTACACCGTCTGCTGACGCTGTATCTGCTGTTGCTACGTTTGTTCCTGTAATCTTAAGGATGATTGGATCATATCCATAAAAACTACCTGCGGTTGTTAAACCATTTACTTTTGCTTGTGTTGCCATTTTATTTCTCCTGTTTATATAAAATTGAAGAGTTTTACCTCTTCGGCTCTAATGACACTAATCGTAAGCTCTTTACGAAGTGCTTATTATTATTTAGTCTATTTACAAAAAAAGGGTGATTATTAGCCTTTTTTGGCTCTCTGATGTAGTAAACGTAGCATTTGGACGTATCCAGGACCTGCTGTTACTATATCATCAAGCATTTTAAGTGCTGGCAAGTACCCTTTGACCATTGAACCTGGTACTGACTTGCCGTTAAGTGCTAATTCTAAAAACTTCTTTGTGAGCATCATATTACTCTGTCCTACAATCATTCTATAAAGAAGTAAATCTCTAGCTTCAACACGTTGTTCAATGCGGTCAAATGCTCCTTCATCTAATTCTTCTAGATCGTTGAATACCAACTGTAGTTCATCCAACTTCTCAAGTAACTCTACAGACTCTTTGTCCGGAGATATATCTTGATCGTTTTCTAATGCTCGAATAAAGTCCATTACTTTTTCTTACGTAATATATTAAGAATGTGTACTAGTCCTTCTGAGTCTTGAATTTTCTTTTGAAGTTGTAGTTTTTGCTCAGGCTTGCCAGTTGGGCTTTTAAGTGCCTTAAGTATTGCTACCGCTTCATGATGCTCAACTCTAACCTTTTTGTTGTCAGAAGTTACAACACTTCTTACTGGGTTTTTAATGTCGTCATCTTCTACTGAGTCTTCAATTCTCATAAGTTGTACTTGCATTGGTTCGCCTTTTAGTTTAACGGCAACACTATCGTCATCATCTCTGTCTAGCTCTGAACCATGTCCACGAAGTTTAAGGTCATCAATTGTACCTTCTACTATGTCTGTCATTTTCATTTTATTAGTTTCCTTTTAGTTTGGCTGCCATCTAGATCTTGGAACCAATTTAATTTTTGATTTTTGTGCAACATAGCCTTCGCCGCCTTGTTCATCACCGGTTGATGCTTTTATGTCTGCATCAGATTGATCTAGTTGCGTAATTATATCGTCTTTGGCTAACATGATTTGTTTAACTAAACCAAATATAGCTGGAAGTGCCTGCGGCGACTCTTCATGCATTGCCTGTATCTTTGCCTGTTTGTTAGTACTCACCTTGCTAGTACGTAACCAATTAAAGAAACCTTTTTCAATGTTTTCTAATTGTTTTGTACGTGTCATATGATTAACATAGGTATAAATTATGTTCTTCATATCACTTAGCCCTTTAACTGGAGCAAGGAAAGAATCAATCAGTTGTCCATTTTTCTGTACTAGTTTACGTATGCTGTCTACTTCGCCTGATTTTACTGTTGGCTGATGCGTTACATATGTTTGTCCTAGCACTACAACATCTTTGCTGTTTAACTCACCTGTTTGATTTACAGGCTGTCCTTGTTTATCTCCAAAGTCCTTATATCTTGTGTGTACCGTAACGCCCACCTTAGACTGTGCTATGCGTTTGCCTATGTCGCTGTTAACGTCAACAGTATAAGTTACTTTGTTTGGTGTAAATTGTATTTTGCCGTCTGTTACTGTGTATGGATTTCCTGGATGATATAATAAGTCTCCATATACATATTCATTTGTACTTGGAGGTGTTGAGCCTTTTAGTATGTCGAATATCTGTGCCATGTCATTACCAAACTTCTCACGCCACTCTTCGCCCTTGCCACTGTTCTTTATAAACTTTGCAAGGTCATTAGATGATGTTGAACGCTGTCTTCCCCAGCCATTCTTACCAACCATAACAAACTCACCGTTGTCTTCACGTCCCCAATAGATAGTTGGGTTGCCGTCCCATTTGATAGCAACATCGGAACTATCTTTTCCTAAGTTATCTAATACATCTGCAGCTTTGTTTGCTCCTGCACTACCGTCAACAAATACTAGGTCCTCTAAGTGTTGATACTCACGGCCTACTTTTGCTTCTGTCAGCATGCGGAATTCTGTAAATCTCATCTTACCAGTGTACTCGCTAATGTTACAATTCTATTCAACTGTTTGTCTGCTAATGACTCAGTTGCTACTTTTGATTTCTTCCAAGGAGTATCTGGAAACTCACTTGTTTCTTGTTTGTCTACAAGTTCCTTTGCTTTAGGACTTGCCTTAACCATTGCTTCAACAGAACCTAAGTCAGCGGCAACAGCATTTGAACCTAGTAGTATCTTTGCTATGTCATCAAGTTTGCTTGACACCATTGCATCGTCACGACGATCTAATAATCCTTTGTATGCGCTCCACTTGAAGCCTTCTGGATGATTTTTAGTTATTGTGTTCTTTGCTAGATCTGCAATTAAAATTTGTTTGTGTACACCTTTGTATGGTGAACCTTTGGGTATATCATGTATGTGAAACTTCTGTGCTGTTTCGCCTTTGTCTACAACCATAATGTCAACTTGTTGTGCTGACCCACCTGCTGTAGTTTTTACATGTACACTTGTACCCGAGCGTTTAGTATCGTACCCTGCTTGTTGGAATACTTTTTCTAGTTCTATTCTTGCGTCCTTTGGAGTCTTAACTTTAAAGTAGTTAAACAATGTTCCAGCATCAATAATCATATCTAAGTCGCCGCTTATCTTACCTGGAGTTGGTGAAGCACCTGATCCTATTGGTAATGCTTTAGCACCTGTTTTAGATGTTACACTATTAATCTGCTTCATCATGTCCGGAATAATTTTATGATCAAACGGCTCAGTGCCTTGAAATATATTTCCGCCTTCAAATAATTTATTTGTCATTCTTTTTGCTCTCAATAATTCTGTGTATACTTCTTTTAAACTTACGTGGATCGCCTGACTTAATACTGTTTATAAATCTACGTTCTAATTCAGATGCTTGATCCTGATCGTATGTTCTGTTTATCATATTCAATAAGTTAATAGAACTTTCAATGATATTGCTTGCAGATGCTTCGATCAGCAAGTCGTTATCCTTGGGCCTACCAATATTATTAAGTTCATCAAGAATACTTCTAGTTTTTTTACGCATCGGTTTACTTTCCTATATTTGTATTTAGTTACAATAACAATAAATAAATGTACATAATGGAGGGCACAATGAAAGGTATTGAAAAATTAAGTTTCTTAGAACGGTCATTGTTATTCGCTAAACTTTCACAGATAGCGTATTGTAACATAGACGATGCTAAGAAGCAAGTAAAAAAATTAGGTTTCACAACTATTGAGTTTTATGACAAAGACGGAGCACAAGCATATCGCTTTATGAACAAAACAGATTTAGTAATTGCATGCAGAGGCACACAACCTACAGAGTTTAATGATATCAAAGCAGATTTAAAAGCCTTACCAGTTCTTGCAGAAACTATGAGTCGAGTACACAGAGGTTTCAAAGCAGAAGTTGATGAACTTTGGCCTATGGTCGAAGAAGATGTATTGCGTAAAACAAACTTAAACAAGACACTTTGGTTTTGTGGACATAGTTTAGGAGCGGCAATGGCAACTATAATGGCCAGTCGTTGTAAACATAATATAGAATTAAATGATCCGGTACAATTATACACTTATGGTTCGCCTCGTGTAGGTTGGAAAGGTTATTGTGATAATATATGTGTCGAGCATAATAGATGGAAGAACAATAATGATATTGTTACTAGTGTTCCTCCAACGTTTATGGGTTACAAGCATCACGGCACTAAACACTACATCAACGCTTATGGCAATATCCGTAACTTAACTTCATGGCAACGAATCAAAGACAAGTTGCGTGGACTATGGATGGGACTTAAAGCTGGTAAGGTAGACTCATTTAGCGATCACAGCATTGACGAATACATCAAACACATTGAAACAGCGTTAGGAAAATAAACTACTAACGCTTTCTTCGTTTGATACTCTACGGATTGCTTCACCAAAT
>Ga0315320_10000083_pt1 | contig 71929 bp, 62 predicted proteins | sample M140m21515metaG_FD_203458 | JGI IMG/M metagenome (GOLD analysis project Ga0315320, IMG submission 203458) | Ammonia-oxidizing marine archaeal communities from Monterey Bay, California, United States - M1 40m 21515 | ecosystem: Environmental > Aquatic > Marine > Coastal | place: USA: California... | reverse complement strand
CTGGCGAAATGGAAGATTTTGAAGGAAATAATAATATCACCCAATTACTTCGGCATGAAAATGTTGCATTATCTGCCTCGAAATTAAGCAGCTTAAAAGAAACTAGAGAAAATTTAATTGCCTTTCAAAGGGGGCTTGTCAACGACTATGGGTTGATAGCTGATGGTAGGGATATGGGCACAGTAGTCTTTCCTGATGCGGCAACAAAAATATTTTTAATTGCGGATGTCGAGGTAAGAGCGGAGAGACGATTTTTAGAGTTGCAGAATACTGGTCAAGGCGTTAATATGCGCGATCTAATTGAGGATATTAGATTACGGGATGAAGCAGATAGAGCCAGAGAGATTTCTCCCTTGGTTCCAGCAACTGACTCAGTTGAAGTGAATTCTTCCAATCTCACTCCTCAAGAAGTATTAAATAAAGTTCTACAAATATATAAAGAACATATTAAGGAAATATAAAGAATATGTCAGAAAGTTTTGCCGCACTACTAGACGAAAGTCTAAGCACCCTTGAGATGCAGCCAGGATCTATAGTCACTGGTGTTGTTTTAGATGTTGATAAGGATTGGGTGACAGTCCATGTTGGCCTGAAGTCTGAAGGAGTCATTTCTTTAGATGAATTTAGAAATAATGATGGAACCGTCCAAATTGAATCAGGCGATGAGGTGCAGGTTGCGCTAGAAGCCGTAGAAGATGGATATGGTGAAACCAGAATCTCCAGAGAGAAAGCCAGAAAAATTGGGACTTGGAAGAAGTTAGAAGATGCTTTAGAAACAGGTGAATTTGTAGAAGGCAAAGTACTAACTAGAGTCAAAGGTGGTTTTTCAGTAGAAGTAGACGTGGTTAAAGCATTTCTTCCTGGCTCACTTGTTGATATTAGACCAGTTAAAGAAGCACCAGAACTAGAGAATACAGTTCAAGAGTTTAAAGTCATTAAACTTGATTACAAAAGAAATAACGTAGTGCTTTCTAGAAAAGCAGTATTAGAAAAAATTAATTCTGCTGAAAAAGTTGAGCTACTAAAAAATCTTGATGAAGGTCAAATAGTTAAAGGCATAGTAAAAAATCTAACCGATTATGGAGCTTTTGTTGATCTTGGTGGCTTGGATGGCTTGCTTCACATTACAGACATTTCATGGTCCAGAGTAACTAATCCATCTGAAGTTCTTAGCCTAGGACAAGAAATTGATGTCAAAATCCTTAGTTTTGACAAAGAAAAATTAAGAGTATCTTTGGGACTGAAGCAAATTCAAAATGATCCATGGGAAACTATTGAAGGGAAATATTCTGTTGGCGGTATTTATGAGGCTACAGTTTCAAATCTTACCGACTATGGTTGTTTTGCTGAGCTAGAGCAAGGCGTTGAAGGTCTTATTCATCTATCAGAGCTGGATTGGACGAATAAAAACATCCATCCTTCTAAGGTTGTAGATCTCGAGGCAAAAATTAAAGTCATGGTTCTTGAGATTGATCATGAAAAAAGAAGAATCTCACTTGGATTAAAACAAACTAAGCCTAATCCCTGGTCTGAGTTCGCTAACAAATATGGCCTTGGTGATTCAGTCGAAGGCAGTATTAAATCTGTAACTGATTTTGGAATTTTTGTTGGTCTTGAAGGCGACATTGATGGCTTGATTCATTTATCCGATATAACAGAAGATGAAAATCCTGCTGCTGCTATGGAAAACTTCAAAAAAGGCGATAAGCTTTCATGCATCATTTTTGGAATTGATGCAGAACGAGAAAGAATATCACTCAAGTTGAGTGCTTAGTCTTACTTCAGAGTTAATAACTACTTATTTTGTTGAACAAACACACTAATTGCCCAGGTGGTGGAATTGGTAGACACAAGGGACTTAAAATCCCTCGAAGGCAACTTCGTGCCGGTTCAAGTCCGGCTCTGGGCACCATTTAGAATATAACTCCTTATGATTGATTTGACTAACATCACCTCTGATCCCCCTCATAATAAATTTCTTGATCTATATCAAAAGGCTCTTCAAGAGAATCAGAGAGGTATCGAGGCCATTGCAATCAGTTCTTATGATAAGTCTAGCAATGAGGTTGAATCTAGATTTGTGAACCTTAAATACATTGCTGGCAATGAATGGATATTTTTTTCAAACTATCGATCACCAAAAGCTATGCAATTTGAAACACACGATCAAATCTCAGCTTTATTTCACTGGGGAGCAATTAATTCACAGATTCGTTTAAAAGCAAAAATCAATAAAACCACTGTTGAGTTTTCAGATACTCATTTTCAAAGTCGTACTAAGGAGAAAAATGCCTTGGCCATTAGCTCTAATCAGTCCGAACCAATTGATTCTTTTGATTCTGTAAAAGACAATTTTTACAAAACACTTGCCTCAATGGATTCTGAATCTGAGAGACCAGACTATTGGGGTGGATACTCATTTACCCCATATTACTTTGAATTTTGGGAAGGTCATGAAAATAGACTCAACCAAAGACATGTATTCTCTATAAAAGAGGGCTCTTGGAGCGAATCTCTGCTCCAGCCTTAGCAGTTTTCTTTTTATGAATAATGCTTTAAAATCTCCACCAATGAAAAATCACTTCAGTTCTTCTATATCAAAACAAGCTGACCTTGTTTAATTCTTCTTTAAATTTTTAGGATCCCATACTATCGCTGCGAATAAAAAAAATACGACTCCTATTAATAATAAAATATATGCCAAAGAGGTTATGTTAATTGGTGATGATGGTGAAAAACTTGGAATGATGGCTATTGATGAGGCATTAAGCTCTGCTCAAAAAAAATCTCTTGACCTAGTCCAAGTATCTCCTTCTGATGCAAATCCAGTTGTTTGTAAACTACTTGATTTTGGAAAATTTCAATTCGAAAAGAAGAAAAGCACCGTAGGAACTAAAAAACCAAAGAAACAATCACTCAAGGAAATTAAATTTAGGCCCACAACAGATATCGGTGATTACAATATTAAATTAAAAAAGATAAAAAGCTTTATTAATGATGGAGATAAGACTAAAATCAGCGTTCGTTTTAGGGGAAGAGAGATTCTAAATAGTAATTTGGGTCTCGAACTTCTAAATAGATTGAGGGATGACCTTCAGGATATAGCTCAAGTTGACCAAGAGCCATCACTTGAAGGGAGACAACTGCTAATGGTTCTCTCTCAGATTAGAAAAAAATAATTAAATTATTATGGGCTATAAATTAAAAACACATTCAAGCGCCAAGAAGCGTTTTAAACCTACTGGTAGTGGGTTAAAGAGACGCAGTGCAAGTAGAGCACATATTTTGACCAAGCAAAGTACCAAGAGAAAACGTCACAATCGCGGAATGATTAAGATGTCCGATGAAACAAAAAAAATAGCACAGAAACTTTTATATAACACTTAAGAATCATGCCTAGAGTTACCAAATCCCTTACAGCGCGAGCAAAACACAAGAAAGTATTAAAGGCTACTAAAGGCCATTATGGTGCTAGAAGCAGACTATTTAGAACTGCCAAGCAATCCAACGTCAAAGCCCTTCAGTACGCTTTTAGAGACAGAAGAAATAAAAAAAGAACATTTCGTTCTTTATGGATTTCTAGAATTTCAGCAGCATTGCTTCCCCTAGATCTTTCTTATAGTAGGTTTATTCACCAGCTCCATGGAGCAAATGTTAAACTTGATAGGAAATCCTTAGCTGGTGTAGCATTCTCAGACCCTGAGACATTTAAGAAAATAGTAGAAAAAGTCAGGGTATAATGTTCTCATGCAAATCCCTCAGGATTTAATTGAAACAGCCAAAATCAAATTAAAATCCGTTCAATCAGAGGCTGAATTTTTTCAACTGAGATCCCAGTATCTTGGTAAAAAGTCCTTTGTCATCTCTTCTTTTGCTGAGCTAAGATCCCTTGATCCCGATTCTAAAGTCGCTGCTGCTAAAGAGCTAAATATCCTTAAAAGCTTGTTAAATCAATTATTTGAAGTTGCATTGGAAGGCATTCAAGCTAAAATGGATGTGAGCCTTCTTGATACAACTCTTCCTGCAGATCCTTATTTTGTAGGAGCTGAGCATCCAATTGCGGAAATCTCCCAGAGAGTAATTAATTATTTTACGCCATTAAACTACCAAGTCTTTTCGGGCAATGAAATTGAAACTGATTTCTTCAACTTTGAGGCATTAAATTTCCCCGCAAACCATCCAGCTAGGCAGATGCATGACACCTTCTATTTAAATACAGGTAAAAAATCTGAGTACTTGTTAAGAACTCATACCTCTAATTCTCAAATTCATGCAATGCTAAGAGAGCCATTACCTTTATATATGCTTTCTCCCGGGAGAGTATATAGGTGTGATTCAGATACAACACATCTACCCATGTTTACTCAAATCGAAGGTTTGGTTGTTGATGAAGATATAAATTTTGGAGATTTAAAAGGAATTATTATTAATTTTCTAGAGTACTTTTTTAATGAGAAAATGGAGGTAAGATTTAGACCTTCTTATTTTCCTTTTACAGAACCCTCTGCCGAGGTTGATATTAAATTTGGAACTAACGGCTGGTTAGAAGTCTTGGGTTGCGGCATGGTACATCCGAATGTGCTGAAAGGCTGCAATATTGATACTCAAAAGTATCGTGGTTTTGCATTTGGCATGGGAATTGAGAGACTTGCCATGTTGTATTATGGGGTAGATGATATTCGAGATTTCTACTCGTCTAATTTAGATTTTTTAAATCAATTTTCATCATGAAAGTTCAGTATTCATTCCTAAAAGATTATCTATCTACTGATCTATCGCAAGTAAAACTCACAGATGTTTTCACAAAAGTTGGTTTTGAGTGTGAATCTGATGGCTCAATTATTGATTTTGATATCACCCCTAATCGAGGAGATGTACTGTCTTTAAGAGGCTTGCAGAGAGAATTTCAAGCTCAGCAGTCCAAAGTCTTCAAAGATAAATCTCAGTATGAAAAACTAACTTTTCAGAAAGATAAAACCATTATTCATAAAATTGACAAGAGTGGATGTGGCAATTATCAATTAATGTTAGTTCGAGGGCTTCACTCAGTGAACGCACTAGATAAAAAGAAGCGTAGTTTTCTTATAGCAGCGGGTGTTCCCCTCATTCATCCTCTTGTTGATTTGGGAAATTATGTAATGCTTGAGATGGGTACGCCAATGCATGTGTTTGATTTAGATCATTTAGAGCTACCTATTAATGTTGCATTCCCTGCATCTAAAAAAAATTCATTTCAAGCAATCGGCGGCGATACCAAAATTATTGAACCTTCATCTCTTACCATTCAAGATCAAAAGGGTATTCAGGCTATTGCTGGTATCATAGGAGGGCATGAAACATCCGTGTCAAAGAAGACAAAGAGTGTCGCTGTAGAGGCTGCATTTTTTACTCCAGATACAATAGCAAACCAGGCAAGAAAATACGGACTAGCAACCGATGCCTCCCATAGGTTTGAGAGGGGTGTTGATCCTGCGCTTCAGCAAAAAGCCCTGGCAAGATTTCTTTTTCTTCTAAAAGAGATAGCTCAATATGATTTGATTGATTGCTATGAGGTGAGCTCAGTCACATCAAAACCCAGCGCAATTTCTTTAAATGTAGAGAGATTCAATAATTTCTCGGGACTTTCATTATCTGCCAAGAAAATTAGATTATTTTTAGAGACTTTAGGCTTTACTTCTTTACCCACTAAGACAGATCATCTTAAGTTCCATATACCAAGCCATAGATTTGATATGGAGCTTGAGGAAGACTTATATGAAGAAATTTTAAGGTGTTATGGCTATGACAATATTCCAATTAATCCTCCTAAATCTGGACCAGTAGCAAGAGCAACTGATTATTCTGCATCCGAAAAGTTAAAAGGTGGTTTAGTTTTTGGAGGCTTTCAAGAGCTTATGCATATGCCCTTTGTATCAACTGAAACCTTTAATGTATTAAATTCAAATGATTGGAGTTCAGCAGAACTATCAAACCCTATCAACGAAAATGAGCCATTAATGCGTGGCAGCTTGTTCGGCTCACTTTTTTCTGCCATCAATCTCAATGTAAAGAAGGGATATTCAGCAATGAAATTCTTTGAACACGGCAATGTATTTCATAAAATAAAAAATGGTTTTTCTCAAGAGTCTAATATCTCAGGCTTGATTTACTTTCATGAATCACAAAAAACATGGAGCGATAAATCTCTCCAATATGATTTTTATTCTTTGAAAGCAGAAGTATTGAAATTGCTTGAAACTCTTAGAGTACAGTCTTTTCAGCTGGTACCTAATTCTTCATCGAAGATTTTTACTGCAAATGCTATGGACATTTTTGCAGGCAAGAAAAAAATTGGAATGCTTGGGGAGATAAATCTCACTGCAACTCAAAAGCTTATTAAGAATCCTGCTTTTGGCTTTGAGATATATCCAGAGAAAATTTCTACCAAGTCCTCGACCCTAAAATTAAAACCTGTTAGTAAATTTCCATCATCCAGTCGAGATTTAAATATTTTAATTAATCAATCTTATTCGTATGCTGAAATTGAGACAGTTTTACTAAATAGCAAGATTAAGTTTCTTCATAGCTTGGCTCTTGCTAATACTTTTGAAGGAAAGGGGATTCCGGATGGCTTCATCAGTCTGACTTTACGCTTTATGTTTCAAAGTCCAGTTAAATCCCTGAAAGATTCTGAGATTAATACTTCGATGGATAAAGCATTCCACCTTTTAAGCAAAGCATTTAAAGCAAAGATTAGATAATGAGTCGCGCCAAAAAAGATCTGAGTCAAAAGCTAAAACAAGAATTAAACTTAACTCTAGAGACAACCGATTTACTGGTTGATGAATTTTTTAGTACGATTAAAAAATCACTTCGGGACTCTAAAATAGTGAAACTTTCAGGATTTGGAACCTTTGAAGTTTTTCAGACCAAACCAAGGTCAGGCAGAAACCCAAAGACAATGGAAACTTTCCCCATTTTATCGCGAAAAAAAGTTAGATTTACAGCAACAACAAAAGCAAAAAACTATTTGAACTAATCATGAGCCTTTCTATAAATTCTTTTAATAAATCAGATTTAATTCTTCAAATGGAGCGAAAATTCTCAGATCTTAATCAAGAAACTGTTGTTGAGGCGGTGGATATATTGCTTCAAGAAATTATTAATCATGCCGCCCTAGATCAAAGAATAGAAATTAGAGGTTTTGGTGTATTTTCTAAGAAGAATATTAGACCAAGAAAATTTGTTAATCCCAAGACCAAGGAAGTCTCATATCTTGGTGAGACATCAACTATGCATTTCAAAGCATCAGATAAATTACTCACGAGTCATGATTGACCCTAAGATAATTGTTGCCATTGATACATATGACCATGAAGATGCAGTGGCTCTCCTGGATCAGTTAAATCCAGAGCTGTGCAAGGTGAAGATAGGAAGTGTAGTTTTCAATGCATTAGGTAAAGACTTTCTTAGACTAGTTGATCAGCGTGGGTTTAAAATTTTTCTTGATTTAAAATTGCATGATATTCCTAATACTGTCCATGAAACCATATTGGGCTTTGAGGATTGCAGCATTGAGCTACTTACTATCCATCTATCTGGCGGTAAAAAAATGATAACTTCAGCTATGGCTGCGGCAAAGATTATCAAGACCAAGATAATAGGAGTATCTGTTTTAACCAGCCTGAATGATGAAGATACCACAGCATTATTTCAAAGCACGACTTCAGATCAGGTTGCCAGGTTATTTAAGTTAGCGAGTGAAACTGGGATAGATGGAATAGTTTGCTCTCCATTAGAGCTAGATTTAGCTGCAAATATCCTTTCTCCTGAGATGCTTAAAATTACTCCAGGTATTCGAGACATTTCAGTGTGCGATGATCAGTCTAGGACTATGACTGCTAATAAAGCCATTAAGCATGGTGCTTCATATTTGGTTATCGGCAGACCTATCTCTAAAGCCTCAAATGTAGCCAAAGCTTTAAAATATTTTGATCAATCTATCAATGAATAAAAAAAGGGTACAGCAGATATTTAGTGCTTTAAACAAAGCACCTAAACAAGCCCTTCAAAGGAAAAAATTTTCCTTTTCTTATAAGTCAGATTTCTTGGAATATAAATCTTACTTAAGCAATTTTTCAATTGATCAATATCAGCTATTTGATGGCTTGTTTGATGAGTTAGAGGTCCAAGACTCTATTCGAAGTCTTTTGAATGGAGCCATCGTCAATCAAACTGAAAATAGGCCAGCTCTTCATCATAGATATAGGGCTACTGATCCACTCCCAGAGTTTAATTTTAAAAAAATATGTGCTTCACTATTAAAACAAATTAAAAAAGACAAATATCAAAATATTATTACTTTTGGTATTGGAGGGTCTTATGAAGGTCCCAAGTTTCTCCAAGAATTCTTATTAAACCCTGAGTCTGACATTAACTATTTTTTTGTTTCTGGGCCAGACAAACATGAATTCAATGCAATAGTAAAACCTTTATTAGGCCAAAAGAATTTATATATTTTTGCCTCAAAATCTCTTGCTACTGACGAGACTCTTTCTTGTCTTAAGTGGCTTGGAAAAAATAGAGCTGAAAAAAATTCAATTGTTATCACAGCTAACTCCGAGAGCGCAAAAGCCTTGGGATTTAGTGAGGCATCAATAATCCCTTTTCCCGAATCAGTTGGAGGGCGATACTCTATTTGGTCTCCCATATCCTTGACCGCTGGAATAGAAAATAATTTCATAAGCTTCCTCCAGGGGGGTGGTATTGCAGACAGTCTATTATCTGGAAATTCGACAGATGCAAGAAGGTATCAAAAATTAATTAAAACCTTAGTTTTTTCTGATATTTGGCATAGTAATTTTTGCAATAAAAAAAATAGAGTAGTATTAACCTATAATTGGAAACTCAGATCCTTTGCAAATTATATCCAGCAACTTGAGATGGAGTCTCTTGGCAAACCTTCTAATGCAGAGTCTATTTTTCATGAAACTGGACAAACAATTTTTGGTGGCTTCGGCTCTACTGCGCAACATTCATATTTTCAGCTTCTTCATCAAGGTACCGCCGAGTGCTCAGCTGATATTATTTATAGCCCAGACACTCAAAGCCCTCTGAGCAATGCTCAGGCTCAAGGCCAAGCATCTCTTCTATCCTCTCCTCAAAAGCAATCTTCTAATTTACTTGAGCTAACAAATAGTAATATTCCAGTGAATTTATTTATTTTGCCAAAATTATCGCTGAATGAATTAGGGTTTTTGCTAGCAACCTGGGAGCACAGAGTATTTGTTACAGCAAGTTTGCTGCAGATCAATCCATTTGATCAATTTGGAGTTGCAGCTGGAAAGAAAGTTGCTCAAAAATTTCTGAAAAAATGATGCTTGATCTCAAGCAAGTACCCCAAACCCCTGGAATTTATAAATTCTTTGCAGACAATAAAATTATTTATATTGGCAAAGCAATTAATCTAAAAAAGCGCGTCTCTTCCTACTTTGGATCATCGCTCAAGGATCGCAAAACTTCTCAGATTAAGTTGTTAACCGATAGAATCGAAACATTCTCAACTCAAACTGAAGCTGAAGCTTTGCTACTAGAACAATCTTTAATAAAAGAGAATTTACCCCGTTTCAATATCCTTCTTCGTGATGATAAAACTTACCCTTACATTCATTACTCAATGAGCGATAAATTTCCCAGCATAAGCATGAAGCGATCAAAACATGCCGTTTCAAAAGATTATTTTGGTCCTTTTATAAGTGCTTATGCAGTTAAATCTACAATCAAAGATTTACAAAAAATCTACCAAATTAGGAACTGTAGTAATAGTACTTTCAGAAATAGATCTAGGCCATGTATAGAGCATCAAATGCAGAGATGTTCTGCGCCCTGTGTGGAGCATATTAGTGAGATAGATTACAGCACTGATATTTTCTCTTCCCAGAATTACCTTGCTTCCACAGGCAAAAAATCTAGAAATCTTATGTTATCGCAAATGAAAAAACTTGCCGATGAGCATAACTTTGAAAAAGCTCAAGAGCTTAAGCAAAGAATTGCAAGTTTAGATATTTTGCACCAAGAGCAATCTTTATCTACTAATCTCAATAGCATTGATTTCTTTGCTTGCGTTGAAAAGCATGGCAAAACAGGCGCTTGTATTTTATCTGCACGAGAGGGAAAAATACGCGGCACTAAAACATACTTTTTTAAAGAAAATTTATTAGATGATTTGGATAATCTGCTTCAGAGTCTTGTATTTTCTTATTATCAAAATACTTTCTCACTACCAGAAAAAATTATTTTTACAGTGAAGCCAAAAAATTTAAATTTAATAGGAGATGCAATTAAGCTCAAATTTTCTCAATCAATTAATATTTCATGCTCCACTCCATCAAGCACTAAGCAACTTGTAAAACTAGCAATATTTAATGCCAATCAAGTCATAGAAAATAAAATTGGAAAGTCTGATAAATACGACCATGCAATGAAAAACCTTTCTAATTTTCTTGGATTGAATAAAACTAAATTTTTAATTGAAGGTTATGATGTTAGTCATCATGCTGGTAAATATGCGGTAGCTTCCCTGGTAAAATTTTCTAATCACGGCCCTGAAAATAAATCATATAAACTTTATAACATTCCGACAATCTATGCAGGCAACGATATTGGATCTCTTGAGAATGTTCTAGAAAGAAGAATTAACAGAGCAGCAGAAAACCCTTTACCAGAAATTATCTTGATAGATGGGGGTAAAGCTCAATTGAATGCAGCATTAAAGATTTTTAAAGAAAGGTGCCAGCATCAGCCTATTATTTTAACTATTGTTAAGGGTGCTAATAGGGTTAGGGCAACAGAAACTATATTATCCGAGCAAGGCATACTGGAAATTCCTGCAAATAGTCCAGGATTTAATTTATTGCAACAAATAAGAGACGAATCTCATAGATTTGCAATTACCAGCAATAGAAAAAAGAAAAATCAATCAATTAGATACTCAGTGCTAGATCAAATCCATGGTTTGGGATGCAAAAGAAAGCAAAACCTGTTGAATCATTTTAAGTCCCTAAAGAAGATCAGAGCAGCCTCTATAAATGAACTCTGCACTGTTCAAGGAATTAGTATTAAACTTGGGACTGAGATTCAACAGCATCTTAAAAAGAAATGAATAATTTTATACAAATTCTGACTTATTTTCGTATTATTGCGGGCCCCATAATTTTTGTTTTAATCTTAATTTTTCAGAGTTATGGCATTGCATTACTTGTATTATTACTAGCAAGCGCATCAGATTATTGGGATGGATATTTGGCAAGAAAATATTCTCTGACCTCAGTATTAGGAGCCGTCCTAGATCCGATTGCAGATAAGATACTAATTACATTTGTATTAATAGCTCTTGTGCTAGCTCTTGATAGCATATTTATTGCATTTCTTGGAAGTATTATGTTGGCAAGAGAGTTTTGGGTTGGCGCCTTAAGAGACTTTAATGCAAGAAACAGAAATGAGGGCGCAACGACTGTCACATTTCTCGCTAAGATAAAAACAACCATTCAACTTGCAACATTCTGCTGGATTCTCACTGGACTGTATTTCAACAGCGGGCTGATGATATTGCTAGGAAATTTCTTTTTATTTTTAGCGTTAATAATTACTCTCCAAACGGGACTTTCATATACAATATCGACATTCAAGAGATAAGGCTGGATGGCAGAGTGGTTATGCAGCGGCCTGCAAAGCCGTTTACGCCGGTTCGATTCCGGCTTCAGCCTCCAATCTTTCTCAATAAAAAAAATGTTACCTAAGACTTAATAATCCACTCTATAATTTAATCATGAATATAACGGTTATAGGAACAGGCTATGTAGGTTTGGTTTGCGGATCTTGTTTAGCAGACCTCGGTCACAAAGTTACCTGTATTGATATAAACGTTTCCAAGATAAGAGCTTTGCAAGAAGGCAAAATACCTTTTTTTGAACCAGGCTTAGAGGAAAAAATTAAAAAAGGTGTTTTAAACCATAAACTCAATTTTACAAATTCATACAAAGTTGGGTGCAAGAATAATATTTTCTTTTTATGTTTAGATACGCCCTCATTGAAAAGCGGTGCCGCTGATTTATCAAAAGTATTTTCCGCAGTCGACTCAATAATTAAAAATATAAGCTCAGACAGCATTGTCATTAACAAATCAACCGTTCCGCTTGGCACAACAAAAAAAATTGAAAAAAAATTTTTAAAAGCTAAAGATTATATTATCGACGTTTGCTCCAATCCTGAATTTCTAAGGGAGGGAACTGCAATTAAAGATTTCATGGATCCAGAAAGAATAATTATCGGCTCTAAATCAGAATCGGTGATAAGTATTATGAAAAAAATATATCACCCAATAAATAAAAAACGTAATAAAAAAATTTTCATGTCAGTAGAATCAGCGGAATTAACAAAATATGCTGCTAATTGCTTTTTGGCTACAAAAATTAGTTTTATGAATGAGATTTCAATTTTAGCAGAAACTCATGGCGGTAATATTCATGAAATTAGAGAAGGGATTGGGTCTGATTCCCGAATAGGTTCTTCTTTTTTATATGCTGGGCTTGGTTTTGGCGGGTCTTGTTTTCCAAAAGATTTAAAGGCATTAATTTATGAGCAAAAAAAACTAAATCTAAAACCAGGCTTAGTTGAAAACACACTTAAAATTAACCAAAGGCAGTTAGAAGTTTTCTATAAAAAAATTACTCATTTTTATAAAAATCAATTAAGTCAAACCAATTTATTTATCTGGGGACTTTCATTTAAGCCTAATACAGATGATATTCGTGAGTCTGTTGCAATTAAATTGATTAAAAAACTTTCTCCTAAAGTTAATTCATTAACTTTATATGATCCGCTTGCGATAGCTAATTCAAAAAAAGCATTAAGTAATTTATCTAACGTAAAATTCACACGAAACCAGTATTCAAATTTCCATAAGGCTAATGGATTAATTATATGCACAGAGACAGAAGATTATGCTGATCCAATTATTAGTGAATTACAGAAGTTGAAAGATAAAGTTATATTTGATGGAAGAAATATCTTAGATAAAAATAAGATTGAAGCAAATAATTTACTTTATCAGGGAATTGGAATCTAAGATGAGTGAAGAAATCTCAACTGCGGGAATTTATGATTTTTGTAAAAAATTATGGCCAATAAATAGGAGTTTAACAGGGCCAGGAGTCAGAGAAACTTTTAAACACATAGCAGACATACTTCCTGAGCTAATTATTCATTCTTATCAATCAGGTTCAAGAAAATTTGACTGGACTGTTCCTCAAGAGTGGTCTGTAAATGAAGCCTGGATTAAGGATGACGCAGGAAATGATGTGATTAACTTTCAAAATAATAATTTGCATTTAGTCGGCTACTCTGAACCAATTTCTAAAGTAATGAGTCTTAATGAGCTTGATAAACACTTGCATTCAAGGCCTGATTTACCAGATGCTATTCCATACGTAACTTCCTATTATCAAAGATACTGGGGTTTCTGTATAGCTGACACACAAAGAAAAGCACTGAAAGACTCTTCATATCATGTTTATATAGATTCTGAATTAAAGCCAGGATCGCTAGATATAGGTGAATTAGTCATTCCTGGCGAGACTGATAAGGAGTTCTTGATCTCAACAAATATCTGCCATCCATCTATGGCCAATAATGAAATATCTGGTATCGCTGTTGCTTCATGGCTAGCAATGTGGCTCCGTAAGAAAAAAAGAAAATTTACATACAGAATTCTTTATGTTCCTGAGACTATTGGTTCAATTGCTTATATCCATGACAATATTAATCACTTGAAAAAAAATGTTATCGCGGGCATAAATGTTATTTGCTGCGGAGATGAGAGAGCATACTCATATTTACCATCAAGAAATGGAAACACTATTATTGATAGAGCTTTAAAAAATTCGTACAAGCAAAAAGGAATTAAATTTAAAGAATATTCATGGCTAGATAGGGGAAGTGATGAGCGACAATATTGTGCACCTGGAGTTGATTTGCCCATTGCAACCTTTACGAGATCTAAATACGCAGAGTATCCCGAGTATCATACTTCATTGGATACATTGGGAGATGTGGTGACTGAGGCAGGATTGCAATCTAGTGTATTATTTTTAAAGGAAGTAATAGAAATGGTAGAAGAAGATTTTTTTCCAGAGGCAACGCATTTATGCGAACCATTTCTTTTAAAATATAATCTTTCAGATAGTTTGGGCGGCATTAGTTTGGTATCATCAACCTTAAGAAATAAATCTTTGCGAGATATTCTGACCTATGCTGATGGAGAGCATTCAATTGAAGACATTGCATGGAAAATTGATGAAGATATAGAAACTGTAATAGAGGCTTGCAAGATGCTTCAAGAAAAAAAACTTATTAAATAAAAAGAGAACATACGATGTCATTGCAGCAAGAAAATACAATAAATGAGGTTATCAACTTTAAAGAGTTAACAAACCTTATGTGGCAATCTAAATATATTGTATTAACAAGCTTTTTTGCCTTTTATTTGTTTGGTAGCCTCTACTCTAACTCTTTAACTCCACAATACTCTTCAACTGCCCTAGTTAAAGCAGTCGGCTCATCATCTATAGCTTCAGGTGGTGGTTCTAGTCTCAACAATGTAGCAAAATTAGTAGGTCTCGGAACGTCTAATGAAATTAGCAAAACCGTTGTTGCGCTTGAGATGATCAAATCAAAATCCTTTTTTTTAAGCTTTTACAATGATCCTATCTTGCTTGCAGAGTTAGTTGCCTATGAAAGTTACAATAAATCAACAGGAAAGACACTTTTTAAATCTTCGCACATTGATGAAGAGGGTAATTGGATAGTTGATAAACCAGATCTAGTTGATCTACATGGATCATTTCTAAGCCATCTCAAAATCACTCGAGATGAGGCAGGCTTTATTTATCTTCAAACCTCTCATCCTTCCCCATATATTGCTTTGAAATGGAATAATTGGCTATTCAAAGCCATCGATGAATACATTAGAGTTCGAGAAATAGAAAAGGCTCAAAAAGCAGTTAACTATCTAGAGAATAAGTTAAGCTCTGTAAAGAATGTGGAATTGCAGTCTGGAATTACCACCATGATTCAAAATCAATTAGCAACATTATTACTTGCTGAAATTTCAGAAAATTTTGTATTTGAGATAATTGATAAACCATACCTAGCAAAAGGCCCCTCATCTCCAAACAAAGGACTGATCAGATCATCTTATTCAATACTAGGTATATTTGTGTCAATTCTCTTTATTTTAACGTCACATTATCTAGGATATAAAATTCGTTTTGAAATTTGGCCGCTTAAATTCTCATTTAAAAAATCTTAATTTAAAGTGTCTTCATCAGATATATTATCTAAAAAATTATGCATCGTTGGCTTGGGCTATGTCGGCCTGCCGCTTGCAATGGAATTTAGTAAAAAATATCAGACGGTTGGATTCGATATTGATGAAAAAAAAATTTCGGATCTGAATGATGGGTTTGATCCTATGGGTGAATTGCCTCGATCCGCCTTCTCAGATAGCAAACAAATTACCTTTACATCTAACCCTGACTTACTTTCATCAAATGACATTTTTATAGTAACGGTCCCAACGCCTGTTGATAGTAATAAAAAACCAGATTTAACGCCCTTAATTTCAGCCTCAAGATTGATAGGGAAATATATTACCAAAGAGTCAATAGTAATCTATGAATCTACAGTATATCCTGGTGCAACCGAGGAAATTTGTGTTCCAGTGCTAGAGAATGAATCTGGTTTAAAATATAATACAGACTTTTTTTGTGGATACAGTCCCGAGAGAATTAACCCAGGCGATAAAGAACATACAATAGCCTCTATTACAAAGGTAACAAGCGGTTCTAATAAAGAGACAGCGATTACAGTTGATAATCTTTATTCTTCCATCATATTGGCAGGAACTCATCTTGCTTCATCTATTAAAGTTGCTGAGGCTGCTAAGGTTATAGAAAACACGCAACGAGATCTCAATATTGCTTTAATGAACGAGCTTTCGATTATATTTAATAAAATTGACATAGATACAAATGAGGTATTAGAGGCCGCTAATACTAAATGGAACTTTGTGAAATTTTCACCGGGCTTGGTTGGAGGGCATTGCATTGGTGTTGACCCTTATTACTTGACTCATAAAGCACAAGAACTTAACTATCATCCTGAGGTAATTTTGTCTGGCAGAAAAATTAACGACAGCATGCCACAATACATAGCAAATCAAGTAACAAAAAGCATCTCCCATTTTGCAAAAAAAGACGTCTTGATCTTGGGTATTACCTTTAAAGAAAATTGTGCTGACATCAGAAATAGTAAAGTTATTGATTTAATATACGCTTTGAAGGATTTTCAGATAAATGTTGATGTTGTAGATCCAAATGTTTCAACGCAATCAATAGAAGAGTTATACGGTCTGAGGTGCATGAATAGTGCTAATGGAAGCAAACCATACTCAGCAATAATATTGGCTGTGCCTCACGCAGAATTTATTTTATCCAGTTCCTCCCAATTAAAAGAACTTTCCACTGATCCAGATGTTAAATTCTTTGATTTAAAGGGGGTTTACCCCAAAGATCAATCTGACTTTAGGCTATAACTTGAAATATATTATTACAGGCGCAGCAGGCTTCATAGGCTTTCATACCTCGTTAGCTCTTCTCAAAAAAGGGCATACTATTCTTGGTATTGATTCTGTAAATAATTATTATGATCAAAACTTAAAATTGGATAGACTAAAAACTTTAAAAAAAATAGGCGCTAAAAAATTTCAATTTGAAAAAATAAATCTAAAATTTGCTTCAAAAACTTCCAAAGCTTTTTTAAAATTTAAACCAGATATTATTATTCATCTTGCAGCTCAAGCCGGGGTCAGATACAGCATTGAAAATCCCCATTCGTATGTAAATAATAACCTGACCGCTTTTTTAAACGTTCTTCAATCAGCAAAAGAATGCAGTGTTCAACATCTTGTTTACGCAAGTACTAGTAGTGTATATGGTGCAAATAAGACACTTCCATTTTCAGAATCTCATTCAGCCAATCATCCAATTCAATTTTATGCTGCAACCAAAAGATCAAATGAGCTTATGGCTCATTCATACAGCCATATGTTTCAGATTCCAACGACAGGCTTAAGATTTTTTACGGTTTATGGGCCATGGGGGAGGCCTGATATGGCTCTTTTTAAGTTTACAAAGAATATTTTAGAAGGAAAATCTATAGAAGTCTTTAATCATGGAAATCATTTGCGAGATTTCACTTATGTGGATGATATAGTTCAGGGGATAGTAAAGACTTCAAGGAATCCACCTAAGTATGACCCATCATTTGATCATTTTGATCCAGATCAAGGTAAAAGTTCAGCTCCATTTAGAATTTTAAATATTGGAAATAGCAATCCAGTAACTTTAATGAGATACATTGAACTTATAGAACACAACCTAAATTTAAAGGCAAAAATTCAATTCCTACCAATCCAAGATGGGGATGTTGAAAAAACTTATTCAGATATATCTAGAATTCAATCTTTGGTTAGCTATACTCCCAATACTGATGTAGAAGTTGGAGTGAAAAATTTTATTAAGTGGTATCTTCAGTACTACCATCAAACTGAACCTAAATAATCAAGGGGTATGAAGCATGAGTTCTAATGAATTTTTAAAAAATTTAAATATTGAATCGGTTTTTAATGCTGAAAATACAGTCGATGAAGAATACCTTGTGAATGATAAGCTTACTCAAGTTAATCCATTTAAGCCTGATTTATCAGAACTAAAGTCACTGCATAACCTTGTCACTCTAACCAATAGAACTACAATCCTTGAATTTGGTTGTGGCTGGAGCTCTTTGGTATTTGCTGCATCACTTGCTAAACAGGAATTAATGCATGGGACTTTAGATTCATATAGAAGGAATAATCCTTTTCATTGTTTTACTGTAGATAATAACAAAGGTTACCTTGATATTTCAGCAGAGAGAATCCCAGCTGCTATGAAGAAATATATAAGCTTTAATTTTTCAGAAGTTGAGATGGAGTCCTGGAATGGAAGGTATGCTCATGCCTATTTATCAATCCCATTAATGAATCCTGATTTGATTTATATCGATGCTCCTGGTCAGCATGATGTAAAAGGAAGTATTAATGGATTTAATATATCCCATAATGATTTGATGCCAATGAGTTGTGATATTTTAAAATTAGAACATTTTTTAACACCTCTCACCATCGTTGTTATTGACGGAAGGGCAGCGAATGCCCGCTTTATAAAATCAAACTTACAAAGGTCTTGGGATTACAGGTATTGCAAGGATCGAGATCAACACTTTTTTCTTTTAAATGAGGACTCTCTGGGCAAGTATCAAGATGAGCTTATTAAGAATCATTACTACAAGGATTCATCATGGACTATAGAGGATTTTTAATTATATGATGCTTAGAATAGATCGATTTACTTTTACTAAAACGTCCAAGCCTTATATTATTGCTGAAGTTGCACAGGCACATGATGGAAGTCTAGGTCAAGCATTTGCATTTATTGATGCCGTTGCTACAACTGGAGCAAATGCAATTAAATTTCAAACTCATATTGCAAGTCATGAGTCTTCTAAACTTGATAAATTTAGACCTAATACATTCTTTCCTCAGGATAAGACACGATATGACTACTGGAAAAGAATGGAATTTACTCCACCTCAATGGCTGAAATTAAAAAAATATGCAAATAAACAAGGCTTATCATTTTTATCATCCCCATTTTCAATTCAGGCCATTGATATGCTGAATGAAATTCAAATGCCTGCTTGGAAAATTGGATCTGGTGAATTTTTTAATATCCCATTAATAGAAAAAATGCTGCAAACAAAAAAACCTTTATTAATTTCTACAGGACTATCTTCATTGCAAGAAATAATAAATTTATCTAAGTTTTTAGATAAAAAAAAAGCTAATTATGCTTTTTTTCAATGTAACTCTGAATATCCATGCCCTCCTGAAAGAGTTGGAATAAATGTAATTTCAGAATTACAAGAGGTCTTAAAATGCCCCATTGGTTTTTCTGATCATTCAGGGGAAGTCGCCTCATCTTTAGCGGCAGTAGCCATGGGAGCGAAGATTATCGAAGTTCATGTATCTCTTTCAGAATTTGGATTTGGTCCAGACCACACTTCTTCATTGAATATAGAGAGCCTGAAACTATTGGTAGAAGGATCTCAGTTCATTCACACAGCCTTGTCACATCCTGTAGATAAAAATAAGCCTTCAAAAAAAATATTAGCTACAAAAAAATTATTTACGAGAAGCCTATTTTCATCCGAAGATCTTTTGCCAGGAACACTGCTTAAAGAAAAACACACTCGATTAAAAAAACCTGCTGGAGGACTGCCATCTTCAGATTTACCGCAATTACTCGGAAAAAAAATTACCAAAAAAATAAAATTTGATGAAATGCTGCGTAAGGAACACTTTGAATGAAGTCTAAATTAAAAATATGTGTTGTCTTGGTTGATCGTGCCAATTATGGTCGTTTATTTCCAGTAATGCATGAATTAAAAAATAATCAAGAATGCATCCTGCAAACAATATGCTCTGGAACCATGATGCTTGAAAAGTTTGGTTATGCAGAAAAAATTGTTCAGCAAGATGGATTCAAGATTGATGGAAGAGTGCATATGGAAATATCAGGTTCAATCCCTGAAACTATGTCCAAAAGCATTGGACTTGGAGTGATTGGCTTTACTCAAGAGTATCAAAGACTAAATCCCGATTTAGTTTTAATTATTGGCGATCGATATGAGGCTTTATCTGCAACGATCGCTGCTGCCTATATGAATATTCGCATTGCCCATATCCAAGGAGGAGAAATTTCGGGATCTATTGATGAAAGTACAAGGCATTTAATAACTAAATTAGCGCATCTGCACTTCCCCTCAACCTCGAGATCAAAAAACATAATTGAGAGAATGGGTGAGAATCCTAAACATGTATTTAACTATGGCTGCCCATCATCAGATTATTTATTGCAAACAAAATCAATCTCTAATGCTAATATTTTTTCTAAAATGGGCGTTGGTCAAATTGATGCATTGCAACCATTTTTCTTAGTTATTTTTCATCCTGTCACAACTAGCTTTTCAGATACTCAAGACGAAATTAATGAATTGCTCGAAGCGCTAAATGAATTGAAGCGTCCAACAGTTTGGCTTTGGCCAAATATTGATGCAGGATCAGATAAAATTGCAAAAAAAATGAGAGTTTTCAGAGAGCATAATAATTCTGATTGGCTGTGCTTTGTAAAAAATCTACACCCCAAAGAATTTCAAAGTGCCTTGAAATCTACAGCATGTGCTATAGGTAACTCTTCTAGCTTTGTAAGAGACTCATCTTTTTATGGAACCCCTGTAGTGCTTTTGGGAGACAGGCAGAATCAAAGAGAATGTGCCGATAATGTTATTCACTCCAAATTAAAAAAAAGAAATATAATTAATTCAATTTCTACGCAGCTATCTTTAGAGCGATATAAGGTTTCTAAGCTATATGGATCTGGAAATACCAGTAAGCGCATTGTAAAGAAACTATTAACTGTAAAACCTAAAATTCAAAAAACTTTTTATCTTGGATAGCTTACAGATTCTTATCAAAGAGGCTTCACATTATTCTAGCAAGGCTTTGGAGCTTTACAACTCAGTTGGTAAAGTTGAATATGAACACGCCATCAATAAATTTACTATTAATGTTCTAGTGGTTCGTCTTGGACATAAGATTAATGAAGACTTTTTAAAAAATTTTCCAAACATAAGATATATCCTTTCCCCTACAACTGGACTAGATCATATTGATGTAAAACACTGTAAAAAAAAGGCTATTAAAGTAATATCTTTGAATGATATAAAGCAAGATATCAAGAGCGTTTCGTCAACAGCAGAACTTTCGCTTGGGTTAATTATCTCATTAATAAGAAAAATTCCCCAAGCATCAAATTCTGTTCAGAGTGATCATAAATGGGATAGAGATTTATTCAGAACCAGGCAATTAAGTAATATGTCTATTGGGATCATCGGGGTTGGAAGAATTGGCAGAATGGTAGCACGTTACTCAAATGCCATTGGTATGAAAGTATACGGCTGTGATGTTGTCAAAGATAGAAAATATTTTGAAGCCAATAATATTCAAGAGATTACTTTAAAAAATTTATTAACTTCTGTAGATATTATTTCTATTCATGCTTCAGCAACCGATGAAAATACACACTTGTTGAACGAACATAATCTGGGCTCTATTAAAAAAGGTTCCTATATAATTAATACCGCCAGAGGGCATTTAGTATGCGAAAAAACAATTATTAAGCTGTTAGACGAAAATGTTTTATGCGGCTATGCGGCCGACGTAATTGATGGAGAGCGAGATCAGAGTTATATGAAATCTATAATTTTTAAGAATATGAACAAATATAATATTCTATTAACTCCTCATATTGGGGGATGTACATCCGATGCCATGGAAGCCACTGAATTAGTTTTAGCTAATGAATTTTTGAACATTGTTAAACGCAAATGAAAGTACTGGGATTAGTTGTTGCAAGAGGCGGTTCCAAGGGATTAACAAATAAAAATTTACGACTTATTAATGGGAGGCCTCTAATAAGCTATGCTGCTGAAGCTTTAATTAAATGCAAGAAAGTTGATACCTCAATCTGCTCAACAGATAGCTTGCCAATTGCAAATGCCGCAAAAAAAGCTGGTCTTTCAGTGCCATTTTTAAGGCCCCCTGAACTTAGCCAAGATGGTTCATTGGTAATTGATGCGGTAAAACACGCCATTGAATCTCAAAATTCTGAGTATACGCACGTAATTATGTTGCAAGCATCTTCACCAACTGTTACTTGGCATGATCTTGATTTAGCATTACAAACCATTCAAGACACTAATGCAGATACTTGTATTTCAGCATACAAGTTAACCGAGACTCATCCTGATTATTTATTTAGCATCAATAATAGTGACTCAATTAACTGGCTTATAAAAAAAGGGGGCTCTACAAACCGCCAAGATTTTGATCAATTTTATGCGAGGACGGGCATATTTTATCTTGCTAGCGTAAAAACAATTTATAAAGAAAATTCTTTTTATGGAAAGAAAATTTCTACGGTCATTGTCCCAAAAGAGCGTGCTATAATTATAGATAATTACGAAGATTTATTAAAAGCGCGACGCTATCTTAAGAAATAAACTATATTTAAATATGACTACCAAAGACTTTAAAAAAGGCTCTGTAGAAGCCTTTGACTCTAACTGGGCTGACAGAAAGGAAACAAAGTACTTCCACTTCAATAAAAATAGTCCTGAGACACAGATTCAATTGGCATTTAGCGAAAACTACAAGCTATTTAATGAAATACTAGATAGGCCTAACTTCGCTGGAAAAGTTCTAGAGGTCGGCTGTGGCAGAGGCTCTGTCAGTGCATACTATGCTCATAATGGTTGGGACTGTACCTTATTGGACTTATCAAAAGAGGCTATTGATAGGGCGCAGGAGGCATTTAACGCTAATAATTTGGATGCTCAGTATGATGTGGGTGATGCACTAAATCTTCCATATGAAGATGAATCCTTTGATCTTACATTTTCAATCGGTCTGCTGGAGCATTTTGAAGATTCAACTGATGTAATTGCGGAGCAAAAAAGAGTTTTAAAAGATGGCGGTCTTTTTATAGCTTATGTTGTTCCAGATTTTGAAGATAATATTCAATATCAATATGAATGGGTCAATGAACTATTAAGGCTAGTGCAACCTTCTGAAGATGCCTCTGAAAAACCAAAAGATGAAGTCTTTAGATCTGAAAATCTCTCTTCACATTATATGAAAATTATGAATAAACTAGCTCTCAAGAAGACTGAAGCGACTGGATGTTTTCCTCTGCCAATGGTTAGCCACTCTCCAGATTTTCCGTTCAGCCTTCTTAATACTGAAGCTGAGATGCATCTTGTAAAAACTTTTAAAAAAATGCTTTCTGATCGGGCAAAAGAATTTAATATACCTAATCCATGGCGGTGTGATGTTGATTTTGGTCAAGCTTTGGTAATTAGTGGCATTAAATAGAAAAATTGTTATTTTATCTCACATCATTATTTAGATATTTTCCCACTAAACTAAAAATATCAGTAGTTTGCTTATTATTTTTACTAATTCTTGCTTCTTTTGTTGAGACATTAAGCTTAGGTACAATTCCAGTTTTTGTTGGCTTAATCTCTAATCCAGAAGGCGTTCAAGATTTATTAGATCAAAATAACATTAATATTGATATTACTGTCATCAGCAATGAAGATCTAATTGTATATGGCTCATTATTACTGCTTGTAATATTTTTTTTTAAAAATCTTTATCTATTCTTTCTTGCTTTTTTTAACCTCAAAGTTACCAAAGCCATCACTGTAAACCTAGGAGTAAAATTATTTTCAAGTTATGTGCGCGATTCATATTCGAATCATGTACAAAAGAATCTATCAGAGTTAACTAGAAATCTAACCTCTGAAGTAACTCAGACTGTTTCATTTATTACTTCATTTTTAAAGATTCTCAGAGAGTCATTTCTGTTCGTCTTTCTAATATTATTGCTATTAGCATATAATCCAATGATCTCAGTATTAGTTTTTTCTGTGATTGGCGGAGTGTCTTTGGCGATCATTCTCATTATTAAAGGTCCACTAAAGAGATTTTCTCAAAAAAGTTTAGATCAAAGAGGTGATTGGTATAAATCAATTGCAGAAGGTCTTCACTCAGTAAAATTTAGCATTGTTGTCCAGGCATTAGGTTTTTTGATTGATAACATTAAAAGAGATTTATCTGGTGTAGAGCAGCAACGTTTTAAAGCAAAAATTCTAGGAGAAGCGCCAAAGCTATTACTTGAGGTTACAGCAATTGGAACAATCTTCTTGGTAACAGTTTTATTTGTGTATCTTTCAATAGATCTCTCTCAATTAATTACAACGCTTTCACTAGTTGGAGTTATTTTAATTAGACTAATTCCTGCTTTTAATATCCTTACCACAATGTCCGCACAGATGATTACTCAAGCACCTGCTACCAAAGTAATCCTTCAAGGGTTTGCTATAAAGCCTCATAATAAAACTGGCATTTCCAGAAATATAGAAATAAATAAGTTTTCTGAGTCTATTGAAATTAAAGATTTATATTTCTCATATCCAAATTCGTCTGATCAAATCCTCGAAAATATAAATTTAAAAATACCCAAAGGATCCAAGGTTGGAATTGTCGGTAAATCTGGATCAGGGAAATCAACATTAATTGATTTGATTCTAGGTCTTCAGAGTCCATCTATAGGCAGTATTTTTTTTGATTCTGGCAAATTAAGTAATGCTGATCTGAATATAGGTTATATACCTCAGCATATATACTTACTTGATGATTCTCTTGAATCCAATATTGCCTTTGCTGAGACAAATAGTAAATTAGATCTTAACCATATTAACTCCTTAATTGAGAGCTGTATTTTAGAGGATCTCGTAAATGCTCACGGTGAGCTTGAAAAAAATTATATTGGTGATAGTGGCGCTAGAATTTCTGGTGGGCAAAGGCAACGCATTGGAATAGCAAGGGCTTTATATCGAAAGCCAGAAATATTGATAATTGATGAGGGAACGAATGCATTGGATAAAAAAAATGAAGAAGAGATTCTTAAAATGCTATTTAGCTCAGATCAGGACAGAACTATTATATTGATAGCACATCATCCAGCAGCGATTAGTAAATGCGATCAAATTATTTATCTGGATGAGGGCAGAGTTCAAGGCATATATACCTATAAAGATTTTATGGACCAATTCCCAAACTTCTTTGCAGAGCAATAAAGCAAAGTATTTAAATGTAATAGAATAACTGCCATGAAAAATATCTCACCTAAGCCGGCCTCAGATAAATCTTTTGGATTGCTTGTGGCATTTATTTTGCTTTTGCTTTCAATATATTTTCTATATTCTGGTTCAAGCTACCTTATACATGCCTCTGGTTTAACTGCATTAGTTACTTTAATATCTTTAACGATTCCAAAATTATTTGCTCCAATAAATTTTATATGGTTTAAATTAGGCTTATTGCTCAGTCGAATTGTTAATCCAATAGTGCTAGGCATAATGTACTTTGTGTTAATTGCCCCGTTAGCAATAATATTAAGGCTCTTTGGCAGAGATGAGTTGCGTTTACATCGCAAGAAGGGTGCTTCAAAATGGATCATTCGTGATCAACAGGAGATTGATCCTAAATCTTTTAGGAATCAGTATTAATGATAGATTTTTTAATTGAAATATTTACCTTTTTAAAAAGCAAGAAGAAGCTTTGGATGGCTCCATTAATCATTGTAATGATTGTATTCGGCGCACTGCTGCTTTTTGCAGAAAACTCCGTCATTGCCCCGTTTATTTATACAATCTTTTAGATCATGAGTTATATTTTAGGCATTTCGGCTTTTTATCATGACAGCGCTGCATGTTTGTTGAAAGAAGGCGATATTGTTGCCGCGGCTCAAGAGGAAAGATTTACTAGGGTTAAACATGATCAATCATTTCCTGCTGAAGCAATCAAATACTGTTTAAACAGTCAAAATATTAAATTAAAAGATGTTGATCATATTGTTTTTTATGATAAGCCATTTCTAAAATTTGAAAGAATTTTAGAAACTTATCTTTCTTTTGCTCCCAGCGGATTTAAGAATTTTTGCAACTCAATTGGCATCTGGGTAAAAGAGAAGCTTTTTCAAAAACATCTTTTACTGGAGGAGCTTTCTCCATTTATGGATGAAAAAAATAGGAAGCAATCTAAAACTATTTTAAAAGAAAAGCTATTATTTTCTGAGCATCATTTAAGTCATGCTGCCAGCGCTTTTTTTCCCTCACCATATAAAAAAGCAGCAATCCTTACTATGGATGGTGTTGGAGAATGGGCAACAACTTCTATAGCTTATGGTGAGGGAAATAATATTAGAATTGATAAAGAAATATTTTTTCCACATTCCATAGGACTTCTTTATTCAGCTTTTACATATTACTTAGGTTTTAAAGTAAATTCAGGTGAATACAAGGTAATGGGTTTGGCGCCCTATGGGGAGCCACGTTACTATGATTTAATCATTTCAAATCTAATAGATATTCATGATGATGGTTCTTTTGCATTAGATATGTCATTTTTTGGTTTCTGTACTGGAAGCAAGATGACCAATCAGAAGTTTGATAATCTTTTTGGATCAGAGCCACGACCTTCAGAATCAGAGCTCTCCCAAAGAGATATGGATATTGCAGCCTCCATTCAAAAAGTAGCTGAAGAAGTAATTATTAAAATTTCTAAAAATATTGCAGCAACATATGGCCGTGATGCAATTTGTTTAGCTGGCGGAGTAGCATTAAACTGTGTTGCAAATGGCGTACTGGTCAAAGAAAATATTTTTGACAATATTTGGGTTCAGCCAGCTGCTGGAGATGCGGGCGGATCTCTGGGAGCAGCTTTATCAATTCACTATTTAATGCTTCAAAATCCTAGAAATACTCTAGAAAAACTTGATTCTATGAAGGGTTCATACTTGGGCCCAGAATTTAAAGAATCTGACGTTCGCTCTGTATTAAATAATCTGGGCGCCATTACAGAAAACTATTCTAATATCGAGGATTTGATTTCAATAGTTGCAAGTGAGCTTGCTAACGGCAAAGCTATTGGGTGGATGAACGGCAGGATGGAGTTTGGTCCTAGAGCACTTGGTGCTAGAAGTATTATTGCCGACCCTCGTTCAATTCATATGCAGAAAATTTTGAATCTCAAGGTAAAATTTAGAGAATCATTTCGACCCTTTGCACCTAGTATTTTGAGAGAAAATCTTGAGGAATGGTTTCAATTTAATTCAGATAGTCCATATATGCTTTTTGTTTCAGATATTTTAGATGCTAAAAAAAATAAACTGAATGAAGATTACCAAAAATTATTTGGAATGGAGAAATTGAATATTTCCAGGTCTTCAATACCTGCGGTTACGCATGTAGATTTTAGCGCCCGTATTCAAACAGTTCATCAGGAAACTAACCCAACTTACCATCAGTTAATAAAAGAATTTTATAGGATAACTGGCTGCCCAGTATTAGTTAATACCTCATTTAATGTAAGAGGAGAACCAATTGTTTGTTCTCCTGAAGATGCTTTTCAATGTTTCATGGGAACCGAACTTGATTTATTGGTTATAGGGAACTCTTTATTGTATAAAAATAACCAAAATCCAGATCTTAAAATATCTTACCAATCAAAGTATGAGCTGGATTAGAATCTTAGCTTTTAATATTTTTCTTACATTTGTTGTGTTAGAGATAGGTCTATATCTGCTTGAGGAGAGGCAATATAGTCAAGAAAAAGATAATGGCTACGCTAATGTTTTTCGAAGCATGCCGAGCAAATCATATTTATATGATCATCACCCCAATATAGAATATCTACTTTCAAGCAATGGACTTCAATATACAGTTATTACGAATGAAAGTGGCCTTCGTGAATCGATAGATTATGATGAGTTAGAGGAGAGTGTAATTTTTTTAGGTGACTCCATTATTGAGGGTGCCGCTGTAGAAAATGATGAAACAATTGACCATTATTTTGAATCCAGCACAGGAATCGTTTCATTAAACTATGGTGTGAGCTCCTATAATACTGTTCAGGAGCTCGAATACCTTAAGGATAGATACAACAAAAATTATAATACAAAATTAGTTATTCTTGGATTTTGCCTTAACGATCTTTTGCAGAATCACTTTGTAAGATCTTTTGATCCAAAAACTTCTAACTGGAGAGTGGCTCGATATCTATCTCAAGATAATAAAAACATCAGTTTAGGTTCACAAGAATCTACACCTATAAATATTAAAAGTATTTTAAAGAACTCCAGAACAATTAAGACAGCATATAATTTTTTTATGCTTTCTTTTTTAAGGAATGAATATTTTTTACCAAATAGTGAAGAGCTGCAATATACTGAGCAAGCAATCACAGACTTACAAAGATATGTGAATTCTCTGGGAGCAGATTTGTTTGTTGTGATTTATCCATATCAGCACCAATTAAAGAGCAAGAATCTTAGTATATTGCCTCCGCAAGAGCTACTATTACCAATATTAGAAAAACTTGAAATTAATTCATTAAATTTGCTGCACCCCTTGAGAAATCTTTTTCTAAAAGATTTGGATCTTAATATTTATCATGATAATGTCCACCCAAATGCAAAAGGGCATGAAATTATTTCACAAATGTTAATAAATGATCTGAAAAAAAAATCATTAATTACAAGCAAACTTGGTATTCACTCAGGCCAATATGAAATTACAGTACATTAATAATGCTTGTACATTAATTCAGGGAAAGGGATATAAACTTCTTTTTGATCCCTGGATATATGGCCATTTGTATAATGGCAAATGGCGACCAGAAAAATTAGCAAAGAATTATGACAAAAAAAATTTAAAAAACTTAACTCATTTATTTATATCTCACCTTCATCAAGATCATTGGGATCTTGATACATTAAAGGTAATTAATAAAAATGTTTTAGTTTTAATTCCAGATTTTCCATTTAATAGAATTATTGAAACTACATTGAGGAAATATGAATTTAGAAGTTTTAAATATCTTAAAACTGGAACTTTCTTCGGAATTACAGACAATATTTTTGTTAAAGTGATTCCGCAATTAAATGATTTTGGAAACGAACTCAGTAAATATGATTTGCAATCTACCAACCCATATGTTTCTTTTGATACAAGTCTCCTAATACGCGATACAAAAAACAATAATTGTCATTTATTATTGGGCGACAATACCCCTTACAATACAGATCAGTTAACAAAGTCCCTTGAGGGGCTGCCAATAAAAAGTTTATGGTTTCCATTTAATGGTTTTGCTGATGATTATCCTCTTTGCTATGACAATTTCTCAATTAAAGAAAAGCAAAGTATCTCTAAGAAAATGTGTTTAGCTCGTGAAGCATCGCTATTAAAAGCTATTGAAGTAATTGATCCCATGTATGTAGTTCCTCATTCATCAGATTTTTTGCTATCAGGAAAAAGAGCTAATGAATTTAAATTGGTTCATGGTAAAAAATTTCGCTCCAGATACCTATACTCCAAAAGATTAAAATTTTTTTTTAATCTTTCTTCTATTTATTTAGGCGTTGGAGATGAAATTAGTTTTCCTCCAAATAATGCAATTAAGCTCTCAAAGAAATTAAACATTCAGCCTAAGCAAGCGTTCAAAGATTCGAAGAGAGGCCCTAGAAGAAAAATAAATCTACATTTTAATATTTTAGTAGATCTTCAAAAAGCTCTTGATCAGATGAAAGTTAGATGTGAAAAATATAATATTGAATTCTGTAGTTTTGAAGATTGGGACCTAGAAATTAATTTAACAGACCTTCCAGAAAAATATGTAGTTAGTTTTTCAGATAGCACTGTTACGTTTTTGAGTAATAAAAATAAAAATAAAAATAAAAAAATACTCTCATTAAACATTTCTAGCTTTCTACTTTTTCAAATCCTTAATAGAGAGATTCATCTAAATAACTTGATTATTGGGAATGAATTATCGTGGAATCGAGATCCCAATATATATAACCAAAATCTGTATAATGCATTAAATTTTTTACATAAGTAAAAATTATTCATGAAGACTATTGCAATATTAATTCATACAAAAGTTATTTTAAATAATTTTGTAACTTCTGGAGCTTTTCATGAGCTAAATAAGAATTTTAAATGTGTTTTTTTAGCTCCAGAGTTGCTTAGGGAGAGTCTAGACGGCAAATCTTATTTCTATTCATCAAGTATTAATGAAAACGGCCTTGTTGCAAAAATTAGATTTCATCTAGATTTTCTTTCAATGAAGCGCTACGAGTCTCGCAGTAGCACATTTCCAATTAAATTCTATTCATTATATTTTAAGGAGTTGAGCACCATTAAGAAGCTACTAGCAAAGGTCTTATCAATGCCTCTTATATATGAGTTTATTGCTAGAATATTTGAGTTTTGTTGTGGATGTGAAAAAAAGTTTTTGGATTTATTGGATGGAGCAGCTCCCGATTTAATTATTATTCCTTCTGGGTTTAATGATTGGACCTCTATTAATTTTTTAAAATGTAGCAAGAAACTTAATATTCCCTCATTTATGATCATGGGTAATTGGGATAATGTTGCAAGCAAAGGAGTTCTTAGAAATTTGCCTGATTGCATGGGTGTCTGGGGTGAGCAAACAAAACATCAGGCTATGGACATTCACTCAATGCCAGAAAAAAATATACATATTCTTGGGTCACCGCAGTTTGATAAACATTATTTTCCTGATGAACTTGACAGAGATGATTTTGCATTAAAGAATAATTTTAAAAAAGAAATAAAATATTTTCTTTTTTTAGGGATAGCTAGAAACAGAGATGAGACATCAATTTTAAAAAAATTAGATGACTATATTGAAGATAATAAAATATCAAATGTTGCAATTATATATAGACCGCATCCATGGAGAGATAAAAGTTTAAATATTATTGGTAAAAACTTTTTAGATGTTAAATTTAAACACGTGATCCTTGATCCTTCTATGAAAAAGCATTTTTTTGCTATGATGCAAGATCCTGAAAACTACTCACCTCTAAACTACATTCCAGATTTTAAATATTCAGTTGAAATCTTACAATTTTCTGAGGGAGTGATAGCCTCTTTGACAACCATGGGGCTCGAATCTATGATTCTTGGAAAGTCAGTTCTTCTTCCAATTTTTAAGGATCCAATTTTTTCATTTTCTGTTGGAGATTATATGAAATATGAACATCATAAATGTTGGAGTAAATTTAGACACGTAGTAATTTCCAGTAATATAAATAATTTTCAAGATGATTTTTTAAAATTAATTGAGATTTCACAATATAAAGAAGCATCTTCAGAAATAAAAGATGATGTTCTAAAAGTTGTTTATAATGATTCAAAGAAATATAAATACCTGCTTTCTGAGATATTAACTAAAAAAGTTATTAACTTAAGCTAGCCAGTAGCAAATTAAATTAAATAAATTATGTTTAACAATAAAACAATATTAATCACAGGCGGTACAGGTTCCTTCGGAAATGCATTTGTGAGGATGACCTTAGCTAAGTATAAGCCAGCAAGAATTATCATCTATTCCAGAGATGAAATGAAGCAATACAACATGGCCATGAATTACCAAGATAACAATAAAGTTCAGTTTATTATCGGCGACGTGCGTGACAAAGATAGGCTATTTAGAGCCTTAGATGGGGTGGACTTTGTCGTTCACGCTGCGGCTACTAAAATAGTACCAACCGCTGAATATAATCCCTTTGAATGTATCAAAACAAATATTAATGGTGCAATGAATGTTATAGATGCGTGTATTGATAAGGGAATTCAAAAAGTTGTTGCACTATCAACAGACAAAGCATCAAATCCAATCAATCTTTATGGCGCTACTAAACTGGCTTCAGATAAGCTTTTTGTAGCAGCAAACTCTGCACTAGTAGATCATAGCTCTTCTTTTGCAGTCGTTAGATATGGAAATGTAATGGGTTCAAGGGGCTCCGTAATCCCTTTTTTCATGTCATTGCCAGATAAATCGAGTATTCCAATTACACATAGTGAAATGACTCGATTCATGATTACCTTAGAGCAAGGAGTGGACTTGGTATGGACAGCCTTTAAAGACATGAAAGGGGGAGAGATCTATGTAAAAAAGATTCCCTCTATGAAGGTAACGGATGTAGCAAAAACTGTTTCATCTAAAGCAAAATTGAAAATTATAGGTATCAGGCCGGGCGAAAAATTGCATGAACAGATGATTGGAATAGAGGACGCCGACCACACTTTTGAATATCCTACATATTATAAGATTTTGCCTGCAATTAATAATTGGTCAAAAGACAAGAAAAGAATCAAGAGTGGAAAAAAAGTGAAGCCAAACTTTCAATATACTTCAGACAACAATACAGACTGGATGACGAAGAATGATCTTAAAAAGTGGATTCTTGAGAATCAGAAAGACTTAAAAGTTTGAAAAAAATTCTTGTTACAGGCGCATCAGGCCTTTTTGGCTTAAATTTTATCCATCATTTGATTGAAGCACAGATCTTTGAGGTTCATGCATTACTTCATAACAGAACCTTATTAGTTGATGGTGTAAGCACTCATTTTCTTGAAGATGAGGATATCTCAACACTTATACACAGAATAAAGCCAGATATTGTTGTTCATGCAGCCGGCTTAACTAATATCGAAAAATGTGAAAGCGATAAAAGCTTAGCAATTCAATCCAATGTTAAATTTAGTGGTGAGTTAGGAAGATTATGCAGCGAAATTAACGCAACAATTGTTTATATTTCTACAGACCACCTCTGGTCTGATCAAGAGCAAATGAAAGATGAAAACGCTGCTCTCAACCCAATGAATAATTACGGCTTAACAAAAGGGAATGGAGAGAGGGAGATAGAGAAGACATGCAAGCAGCATTTTATCTTACGTACTAATTTCTTTGGTTGGGGACCATGGTACAGACAGTCATTTTCCGATTATATTATTAATAGCCTTCAGATTGGTAATAAAGTTCAACTTTATAAAGATGTATTCTATACGCCAATTGAAATCTCCATCTTGTCTGAGCTCATAGTGAAGCTATTTTCCTTAGACGCTTATGGCATTTATAATGCATCAGGGTCTTCTAGGATTTCAAAGTATGATTTTGGGCTATTGATTGCTGATGCATTTAATTTACCGCAGCAATTAATTGAGCCTGTGCTGTACAATGATATGAATTATGAAGTGTCTAGGCCAAATGAAATGAGTTTGTCGAACCATAAAATTTGTAAGGAGTTAGGCATTCAAAAAAATAGTCTATCCATTGATAGGAGTATTTCAAACTTACTTTTAGGTCAACAAAATTTTATTCAAGGTATAAGATAACTATGATTCCATACGGCAGACATTTTATAGATGATGATGATATCGCGGCAGTGGTTGAGGTATTAAAAAGTAGTAATTTAACTCAGGGACCTGCTGTAGGCAAATTCGAACAAGATATCGCGAGTTATGTAGGAGCTAAGTATGCTGTTGCTGTTTCAAGCGCAACAGCTGGACTCTTCTTATCTACTAATGTGTTGAGTGCTGGAAGCCAAGAAACATCTTTTTATACCTCTCCAATTACGTTTGTATCCTCATCTAATGCAGCTTTGTATTGCGGTCTTAAGCCTCGATTTGTCGACGTAGAAAAAGATACTGTAAATATTTGCCCATTGCAGTTACAAGAAAAAATTTTCAATGATTCAAATAAAGTAAAAATTATTATGCCAGTTCACTTTGCTGGCTTGCCTTGTAACATGGGCCAAATTAGCAAAATAGCTTCAGATGCTGGAGCCGTTATCATAGAAGATGCCGCCCACGCCCTAGGTGCAAAATATGAATGTGGCTCGATGGTTGGATCTTGTAAGTACTCAACATTTACAGTTTTTTCATTTCATCCGGTCAAGAATATCTCAACCGGTGAAGGAGGGGTTATTACCACCAATGATCGAACTTTATATTTGAAACTACTAAGGTTAAGAAGTCACGGCATTAATAAACTTGATGATGGCATGTTAAATAAAGAAAGGGCATATACTGATGGTGAAATCAATCCTTGGTACTATGAAATGCAAGAACTTGGTTTTCATTTCAGGATTACAGATATTCAGGCAGCCTTAGGATCGTCCCAGTTAAAAAAATTACCTCTTTTTCACGCAAGAAGAAAAGAGATTGTTCAAAAATATCATAATGTATTTGCTAATAATAAATATGTTTCAATTTCTCAACCAAATAGTATTGAGCAAAGTGCTCATCATTTATTTGTTGCTTTGATAGATTTTGAGAAGGCTGGTATTTCAAGAGCGAAGATGATGAAAGCTTTAATTGAAGAAAATATTTTAACCCAAGTTCACTACATCCCTGTGGTTTTAAATCCATATTATGAAAATCTAGGGTATTCAATTGATCAATTTCCAAATTCAAATTCTTTTTATAAATCTGCACTAAGCTTACCTAATTATTTTTCATTATCTGACAAGGAGCAGGAGTATGTTATTTCGTCAATAGAAAATATTTTAAGATGTTGATTGTTGGGACAGCAAACTTTGGCCAATCTTATGGAATAAAAAATAATAAACAATTAGATAGGCTTGAAATAGAAAAAATTTTAAACTATGCATCAAAGTCTAATGTGACTCATCTTGACTCAGCTAGTCAATATGGAAAAAGCCAAAGCATTATTTCAACTTTCGATAGCCATAAGTTTAATATTATTACGAAGCTTGCAAGTGAACATTTTCTTGATTTCCAGCAATCAATTGACGAGCTAAATTCTTCAATTGACAATCTAAAACCTCATTTTATTGATACCATCTTACTTCATGATGCTGAAAATCTATTTTCAAAAAATGCTGACTTAATATATAAAAATCTTTGCGAATTAAAAAGACAGGGCTTGATTAAATGTATTGGTATTTCAGTCTATTCCCCTGATACATTGGTAAGAATTTTAGAAAATTATGACTTTGACATTGCTCAAGTTCCATGCAGTGTTCTTGATAGAAGGATTGCTCACAAAGATTTGTTAGATAGGATTAAAAAAAATTGCATTGAAGTTCACGCTCGCTCGATATTCTTGCAAGGCCTTTTATTGATGGAGCTTACGGATTTGCCTACAAAGTTTCATAAATCTAAAGAACTCTTTATTCAATTCGATAATTGGTGCAATGATCATTCAATCTCAAAGCTTGAAGCATGCGTTCAATTCATTAAGAAACAAGATTTTATTTCTAAGATCGTTGTTGGAGTTGATAGCTATGAGAATCTTGTGGAGATTCATAAAGCATATAAACTTCAACTTACAAATCCTTTGTTAATACCTTCTTCTATATCTTCAAATGATGAGCATTTAGTCAATCCAACCTTATGGAGTAAAAAATGAATAAAAAAATATTTATAGATAAGGGTCCTAGATTATGGAAGAAGGCTAAAAAAATTATCCCTGGCGGCAATATGCTTCTTTCCAAAAGATCAGAAATGTTTTTGCCAAATCTATGGCCATCATATTTTATGAAAACAAAGGGCTGTCATGTTTGGGATCTTGATAATAATAAGTTTACTGATATGTCTATTATGGGTATTGGCACAAATACCCTGGGATATTCCAACAAAGCTGTTGATTCTGAGGTATTAAATGCTGTTAAGTTGGGTAACATGTCCTCTTTTAATTGCCCTGAGGAAGTTGAATTAGCAGAACGTTTGATTGAGCTTAATCCCTGGGCTGGCATGGTTAAGTTTGCCAGATCAGGTGGAGAAGCAAACGCAATTTCAATTAGAATTGCTAGGGCTGCAAGCGGAAAAGATAATGTAGCTTTTTGTGGATACCATGGATGGCATGATTGGTACCTTGCATCAAATATTGGTGATAAAGACTCTCTTTCCAGCCATTTGCTTGAGGGGCTTGAAACTTCAGGCGTTCCAGAAAACCTTAAGGGTACCTCATTTCCATTTAACTACAATGATTACGATGGCTTATTAAACTTAGTAAGCCATAAAGATATTGGTATTATAAAAATGGAAGTACAGCGTAATAATCCTCCAAAGGATAAATTTCTTGAAAAAGTGAGGAAACTGGCCACAGAAAAGGGAATTGTGTTAATTTTCGATGAGTGTACATCTGGTTTTAGAGAAACATACGGAGGACTTCATCAAAAATATCAAGTGGAGCCTGATATAGCAATGTATGGCAAGACTCTTGGAAATGGATATGCAATTACCGCAGTAATTGGAAGATCAGAGGTTATGGAAAGCGCCCAATCTTCTTTTATATCCAGCACTTTCTGGACAGAGAGAATAGGCCCGACAGCAGCTTTAGCAACACTTAAAGAAATGAAAAAATTAAAGTCTTGGGAAATTATTACAAAAATAGGTTACCAGGTAAGAAAAGGCTGGCAAGAAATAGCAGATAATAACAATTTAGATATTCAAATTTCAGGAATACCCGCTATTAGTATTTTTAGCATCAATTCAAAAGATAACCTTGCATATAAAACACTTATTACTCAAGAAATGTTGAAAAAGGGATTCCTAGCTTCCAATTCATTATATGCATGCATTGACCATGAAAAATTTTTACCTGAGTATCTAGAAAAGTTAAATGATGTCTTTAAATTAATCCAAGAATGTGAAGATGGAAAACCAGTTCAAGATTTGCTGGATTCAGAAATCTGCCATTCTGGATTTCAACGCTTGAATTAATTGACTGCTAGAATTGCAATCCGTGTAGATTCATCTTCTAGCATTGGCTCTGGTCACGTCATGCGATGCATCACCCTTGCCAAGGCTTTTAGAACCCATAATCTTAACCCTACTTTCATATGCAAAAAATTATCTGGAAATATTATAAATGTTATAAGAGATAATCAATTTCCTGTTGTCGAAATAGAATGCATCGATAGCCTTGATTCCATCAATGATCGTCATACTATCAAATTAAATAATCAGCATGAGTTAATCGATGCCGAGAATACAATCAGATTAATTCAAGATATGTCACTTGACCTGCTAGTAGTTGATCATTATGCGCTAAGCAGTATCTGGGAAAAAAAAATCAATGATTTTGTGCAAAATATTATGGTGATTGATGATTTAGCGAATCGTCCTCATAAGTGCGCCTTTTTACTTGATCAAAATTATCACCCTCAACCAAAGGAGAAGTATAAAGGTCTTGTAAATAATACCTGTATGCAATTAATAGGTCCTAAATATGCAATTTTAGACGAATCGTACAGGGAGTTTGCAAAGCTAAATAGATTAAGAGGCATGAAGGTTAAAAACATTCTTGTATTTTTTGGGAGCTACGATGTGTCTGGGGAAACTATTAAAGTACTAGATGCATTTTTAAAAATTAACACAGATGAAATTGAACTCAACATAGTTGTTGGAGTAAACAATCCTAATAAGGATTACATACAGCAAAAATGTCTTGAAAAGAATTACAACTTTCATTGCCAAATAAATAATATGGCCGAGCTAATTTATAATGCTGACCTTGGTATAGGCGCCTCAGGAGCGTCTACCTGGGAGAGATGCATTCTTGGATTACCAACATTAACAACTATAGTTGCTGATAATCAGATAGAAGTAGCAAACGGCTTGAGCAAGATAAGAGCTATTAATCTTATAGGGGTGCATCAAAATCTTTCTAAAAAAGATTATAGAGCAAGGATTAATGAGGCAATTAACAACCACTCTCAAAGAAAACTTCTTTCATTAAATGCAAAAAATATTGTCTCTTTTGGGACGGACATCATTACTAAATTGATTCTTGCAAAACTCAAGTAACTTCTTAGTAAAAGTAAAAGTAAAAGTAAAAGTAAAAATATAAATATAAACATAAATTTAGCCTTAGCCTTCAGTATACTGTCCAAATGAAGGATAGAATCTTAATTACTGGGGCAACTGGTTTTATAGGCACCGTTGTTAAGGAGTATTTAGCAAAAAATCTTAATCAAGATAAGTTCGATATATTTTTAACAACAAGAAATAAAAGTAATGATCCTAAGAGTATTTTTATAGATTTAGAAGATCCCTCGAGCATTTTAGATTTAGAAAATTCTTTCAGTTTTAAATATATTATTCATCTTGCTTCAGCAATTGGTTGGAATGATGAGCGAAATCTTTTTACATCCAATATACTTTCTACTGGATGCTTTGCTTATCTTTGTAAAAAATGGGATGCAAAATTAATTTTTGCTTCTGCCTCCATAATTCATGGCGTTAAATCAGAATTAATAACTCAAGATTCAAATATCATTTTAGATTCAAAATATGGGCAATCAAAATTTTCAGCTGAGAATCTTATTCTAGCTTCAGAAATTTCTAACTGCATTTTGAGGATTTCAGGTGTATATGGTTTGGATGGCCCGGATCATTTGCAGATTAACCAAGCTATTAGAGAGGCTTATTACAATCAACAAGTCCCACAAAATAATTTGGCAAATGAGATTAAAAGAAACTATATATATGTAAAAGATTTAGCAAACTTTATTTTGCACATAATTATTGATGATATTGAGGGAATTCATTTGGTAGCATCCCCAGAGGAATTAACAGTTGATCAAATGCTTGTAATGATTTCAGGTGAATTCACTGGTGGTCAAAAAATAAAAAATACAAATAAGTACTCAGGAAGCAATCAAATTGTATTGCCCAGCAGGGCTATGAAATCATTCACCTTATTTAAGGACTCACTAGCAGAGATGAATAAGCAAAAAAGTAAATGAAAATTGGTATCTTGGGTGATATTCATGGGAACAGTGAAGCTCTTTTCTGTGTGCTAGAAGCTATTAAAGCTGAGGGAATAAAAAAGCTATTTATTACAGGGGATCTTGTGGGTTATTACTATAATACAAAAGAGGTGCTCAGTTTACTCTCTAATTGGGATTGTATTTTTGTTAAAGGCAATCATGAGGAAATGTTACAAAAATGTATGAATGATTCAGATTTCTTAGCAGATGTTACTAAAAAATATGGCAGTGGCATTGAGATAGCACTAAATTCATTAAGTCATGACCAGCTAAATTTTTTATGTAATTTACCGCTTTCAATATCAGTAACTCTAGAAAATACATCTTTTTTAATCTGTCACGGCTCACCTGTAAGTGCAAATGATTATTTGTACCCAGATGCTAGTAGAGAAGAGGTAAAAAATTTTTTAGAAATTGAAGAAGATATTTTAGTTCATGGTCACACTCATTATCCAGCGACCTTCACACTTAATAATAAAAAAATTATCAATCCAGGCTCTGTTGGGCAAACACGCAATGGTTTACATGGAGCTTATTGGGGTTATTATGATCTGGAGAATAATACTTTCACTCAAAGATCAGAGTTTTATGATACTAAGAGCCTATTAAATGAAGTAAAACAAATAAATCCAAATCTCAATTACTTGTCAAAAATTTTAACCAGAAAAATCAATGAGTGACGAACAAATAAAAAAAATTTTAATCACCTCTATTGGAGGAGATATTGCGCAATGCATTGCAAAAATTTTAACTACCGATAGAGCAGATATTCAAATTATCGGAACAGATGTAGGGGATAGAAATGCAGGAGAATTTTATGTAAATAAATTTATACAAGTTCCAGATGCTTCTGATCGTCAATACCTAAATGCTATTAAAAAGATTATTGAAGATGAGTCTATTGATATCTTCATTCCAATCTCTGAGGCTGAGATAAGAGAGTCACTCAGTTTGAATGATAAAATTGCTTGTAAAATAATTCATGCGGGCGCTAGTATTATTAATATCGGACTCGATAAATTAGAAACATACAACGCATTAAGTAAGATTGGTTGTGATTTACCATGGACAATAAATTCTGATACAGGACTCCCTGATAATTATCCTTGTATTTTTAAAAGCAGGACTTCATCTGGATCAAAGTCTATAATAAAAGTATTCTCTCTCGAGGAAGCACTTTTTTATAAAAATCTTTATCAAGGATATATATTTCAAGAATTACTAATGCCAATTGATCAAGAGGTGACTTGCGGCGTTTATAGAACTAAACAAGGAGAAACGCATGTAGTTCAAATTCTTAGAAAGCTTACGCAAGGACAAACCTCATGGGGTAAAATAATTAATGAGCCATCTATAAATTTATTATGTGAGAAAGTGGCCCAATGTCTTGATTTACAAGGTAGCATTAATATCCAACTTATCAATACTGAGCATGGCCCAAAAATTTTTGAAATAAACCCAAGGTTCTCTTCAACAGTTTTGATGAGACATTTATTAGGCTTTAGAGATTTGATTTGGTCTATTGAAGAGCTCCAGGGAAAGTTAATTAATTTTGAGCAACCTAAAGCAGGAATTATTATGCATAAAGTCCACGATGTTATCATTCAAAACAATGTTTAAAATAAAAAACAAAAGAATTTCAACCCTCAATTATCCCTACATTATTGCGGAAATGTCTGGTAATCATAATGGGTCCCTGGATCGAGCATTAAAAATTGTGGATGCGGCAGCTGAGGCCGGTGTTGATGCAATCAAATTGCAAACTTATACAGCTGATTCATTGACGTTAAATTCAAAAAAATCTACTTTTCAGATCAAATCCAAGAAAAGTCTATGGCATGGAGAGTATCTTTATGATCTTTATAAAACAGGGTCAACGCCATGGGATTGGCATAAGATAATCTTTGAGCGTGCCAAAGATCATAATCTTGATTGCTTTAGCTCTCCTTTTGATTTGTTGGCAATAGATTTGCTGGAAGATTTAAAAACTCCAGCATACAAAATAGCTTCAGCAGAAATTACAGACGTAAATTTAATTAAAGCAGTTGCTGAAACCGGAAAACCAATCATTATGTCAACTGGCATGGCTTCCATTACTGAGATTGAAGAGGCTGTGAATACACTTGTAAAGAATAACTGCAAAAGTTTTGCTCTTTTAAAGTGTACTTCTAACTATCCATGTGCCCCAAAGGACTCAAACTTAGCAACAATGGCAGTTTTAAGAGATCTTTTTGATTGCGAGGTAGGTTTCTCTGATCATACTTTAGGCATCGGAGCGTCTATTGCAGCTGTAGCAAGAGGGGCTTCTATAATAGAAAAGCATTTTACCCTTAAAAGATCTGATGGAGGTATAGATTCAAAATTTTCCATGGAACCAAATGAAATGAGGTTACTTGTTTCAGAATCTCGGGCAGCCAGAGATTCAATTGGAAAAATCTTTATTGGGCCAACCAAAGATGAGATTCCAAGTTTAAATTTTAGGCGTTCCTTATTTGCATGCAAAGATATAAAAAAAGGAGAAGTATTTAATTTATCAAATGTTAGGAGTGTCAGACCAAGTAAGGGTCTCCATCCCAGAAATCTAGAAATTATCATAGGTAAATGTGCTCTTAAGGATATTGAAAAAGGTACCCCATTAAGCTGGGGCTTGATAAAAACTGAGCATTAAGAAATAGTATATGACTTCTCGAATTGTAATTATTCCCGCTAGAGGAGGCTCAAAAAGAATTCCAAAGAAAAATATAAAAGATTTTTTGGGTCAGCCAATTATTTCCTACTCAATTGAAAATGCAATTAAATCTGAACTTTTCGATGAAATTCATGTTTCCACTGATGATGATGAAATCTTTTCGATTGCCTCCAATTTAGGAGCAAAACCAAAATTTAAAAGATCATCCGCATTGGCTGGGGACTCTATCCCAATAATGGATGTATTAAGAGAAGTTCAAGAGGAATATGAAAGTTTAGGGCTTTATTATGATGAAATTTGGTTACTAATGCCATGTGCGCCATTGCTAGAAGTAACAGATCTTATTTCTGCCTCAACTTTATTTGCCTCAGAATTAAATAGCGAAGCCATGATGTCGGTTTGTGAGTACCCAGCACCAATTGAATGGGCGTTTAACATGGACCCTATGTCACACAAGCTTGTACCTGTTGACGGTAATTCTTTTATTGAGCCATCACAATCACTGAAAAAGGCATATTTTGATACAGGCTCATTTTGTATTTTTCGTGCGGACTTCATTAAAAAATTTATAAACAATGAATCTTATAAAAATTTTCATGGATTTCTTTTGCCCAAGCACAAAGCAGTTGATATAGATGATATAGACGACTGGCTATTTGCTGAAAAATTATTTATCGCAAACAAAAAAATCAATGCTCAATAAGATCAAAAAAATTACTTTAGAAACAGAGCGATTTTTTCTCATTGAGATTGCATTAAGCAACGTTAATAATAATTATTTGTCTTGGTTTCAAGACCCAATTATTAGAAAAGAAATCACAACACAATATTCTTCAAGTGATTTAACAAAATTAAGAGTTTATGTAGAAGAAAAATTATTATGTAAGGATTGTTTATTTTTTGGGATCTTTGATAAAAAATCAAATGAGCATGTTGGCAATATTAAGTATGATCCAATTGATTTAATAAATCATTCAGCGGTAATGGGCATTTTAATTGGCAATCCTTTGTATAGAGGTATTGGGCTGGCGGGTGAAGTCATGCAGGCTATGGAGGAGTTATTAAAAAACTATCTGGATGTTAATAAAATTATTCTTGGTGTCAGTTTAGAGAATGAAAGTGCTGTTAAGGCTTATAAAAAAAATGGGTTTGATTTAATGCTGACTGGAAAAACTGAGAATAACACCTTCATGGAAAAGAAGATTTAATTTATTCAGCATCATGAAATCTAACGCCTACCATTTGCACCAAGGATACAGCAATCTAAAAAATAAAAATAAGCTAGATTTTCTTTTAAAGCTTAAGCATAAAATTCAGGATTGTGAGCTCCAAGAAATATTTAGATCGCCGTTTATGCTTCGAGCAATATCCCAAGATACAGAAATCATAGTTAGACAATTTCTTGTAAGTATTTTGCTAGGCAACGAATTTAATAAAAAGATTCTAATTTTTTTATCTAATAAAAAAAAAATTATATCTCCATTACCCAAGCAGTGGAGAAAGATCCTAGAAGAAGAGGGCATAGCAGTAAACCACTTTTTTTCAAGTGTACTGTTTGGTTTTCTTGTATTGAAATTCTATATTTTCTCCTATTTTGAAATTTTTTATCAAATTTTTTTAAACTTTAAAAATATCTTTAACAATAAAAATTACTCGAGAAATCCATATATTTACTTTGATTCTTTAGGGCTTAATAATCTTCCTCACTCTAATTCAGATTCATATGAAATTATGAGTTGGTATAAAAAAAAATATGCAGAAGAAAATAAATTATTTTGCCATAGCGTCATAAATTTTCGACCTCCCTCAGATTTTAAGGAAGAGATATTTTATAAGGCTTCTCCATCTATTATTCTAAATAGTTATGCTCATATATTCTCCCTGATAGTTGAGGGATTTAGACTGATTGCATTTTCATCCATAAATTTTTTTAAATTGAGATGGTGGCATGCATTGCTTGGAAGAGAAATGATTAAAGCCTTACCTTTTAAGATTGCCAATATAGATAAAAATTTAATTGCTAAAGAATATTTTTTTCATAATTCAGGTTGGATATATAGACCGGTTTGGTCATATATTGCTGAAGAAAAGGGTGCAAAAATTATTTTTTATTATTATTCCACAAACAATCAAAATTTTTCTTTAAAGCACACCAAAAAAAACTATATTTCAAGGCTTCCATGGTATGGAATTAAAATAATGACCTGGCCTCACTACTTGGTATGGGATGCTCAGCAGCAAAACTTTATTCTTGCTAATGTCGAAAGAAGACCGTCAACTGAAATTGTTGGCCCTATCTGGTTTAGCGACAACAACATTAGATACAATCTTAAAAAAAATTCATTATTAATTTTTGATGTACCACCCTTTAAAGAAACAATTGCAGAGACCCATGGATTAGATATTGAAATTCACCATCCTTTTGCAGCCTTAAAATTCATTAAGGATATCTATGAAGCTACTCAGCAATTTGATATTAATATTTATATCAAGTGCAAAAGAGAAAATCCATTGATGGAACCTATCTACCTAGATCTTCTTAAAAAAATTTCAAAAAATTCAAATATTTTTTTACTTGATCCTAATATTTCAGCTCACTCAGTAATACCGCAATCCATTGGAACAATCAATTATCCATTCACCTCAACAGCACAGATCTCAATCGAGGAGAATATTCCTGCAATATACTATGATCCCCTATCAATTTTTAACAAAAACCAATTTTCCATACCAATTTTAGATTCAAAGCCAGAAATCGAAAGCTGGATTACAGCACTACTTACAAATGATTAAGCTAATTAGATGGTTTAAAGACTATTTCTACCCCCCATATTCACAAAATAAAAATGTTATTAAGGGGCATAAAAAACTAAAAAAACAAAAAAAAGAAAAATTTATCAAGCAAATAAAAAATGATTTATCTAATTTAAAAGTTTTTTCTACCAATGATCAATCTTCAATTTTCGAGATTCAGGTTAGGCAATTTTTAATTTCTAGGTTGCTAGGCATTTCTTTTGAGAAAGAAATGCTCAGTCATATCGGCTCAAAAAATTCTTTTTTATACCCATTACCTGCAACTTGGAGATCGCAACTTAAAAATTATAATATTTCAGTATCATTTTTTTCAGGCACATATTTTAAATTATTCTGTATCGCCTGGTTTATTTTTGGTTTTATTTCATCTTTCAGCCTATTTTATGAATCAGTCAAAAATAGTTTTATTATCCCAGTACAAAGTTATAAGAATTATTCTTTCTTCTCAAATCTTTATGATATTAATTTTTCTAATCACAAAAAAAAATCTCTAATAAATAATTTTATAGATGATGGACATATACAGCGTGCTGAGGCCATTATCATAGATAATAGAAATGTTGTTAGATTAGAAAATTATGATCACGATATTAAATATCTAAGATTCCCATTCCTTGACCGTAAGTCACTTTTTGATCATATCGAAATAGGCATTAAGTTTGCGGCATTATTTTTTTACGCAATTTATTTGGCCCTAATTGGTAGAATATATTACTTGCTAATGTTTAAATTTTTAACCGAGGATCTTTTCGCAAAAAAATCTTTCCAAAAGAACTGTCCTAATTTCTTATTTTTTCATAATACAGATTATTGTTTTAAACCTTTATGGGTATATTCTGCCGAAAAATTTGGCGCTTGCTCAGTTTTGTATTACTACTCATCAAATATTATTTCATTTGATGAGTATCATCATGTTGGAATCTCAATTATGAACTGGAATAAAATTTTGGTTTGGTCGATTGACCAAAAGAAATACTTAGAAAGGGCAATGCAATTAAAAACTAACTTAGAGATTCACTCTCCGTTAAATTTTTTTTATTATGAATCAGATCAAAATCCTCAATCATATTTTCATAAAGAAAAAAAAAATATACTTATCTTTGATGTTCAGCCACAAAGACCTTTAGCCTTATCTTGTCTTGGTTTTGAAAATAATTATTATAGTTATGAAAACTCTAAAAAATTTATTAATGAAATTATATTATTAAGTAAAAATAATGAGTTTCATCTAATAATTAAAAGAAAGAGAAACACAATCCTGGCAGACAAAAGATATTTAAATTTAATTAAAAATAATAGTTTAGACTCTAGAATTACTGAAGCAGATCCACTGCATGCTCCTGAAGACTTAATTCCTTACGCTGATTTAGTCATCTCAATGCCTTATACTTCAACTGCTTTGGTTGCTAGACACCTCAAAAAACCTTCAGTATTTTATGATGCGACGGGCAGCTTAACAGATAGTCTTTATAATGATATAGAAATAATATCTTCTCAAAGTTCTCTCGAGAGCTGGATGATTGATGCAGTAAATAATTCAGACAATTGACATATGAAAATTATAAAAAAGTTTAACTCAATTATGTTATTTATAAGATTTGACTTTATCTGGAAGATAAAGGATTTTTTTAGTGAATGGTTCGTTAATAAGAGAATGACAATTTATCATGAAAGTACAGAATTACAATTTGAAGTTCCAAATCGCCTAACTAAATATAGAGCTTTAACATTTTCAGAGAAAGAGCCCTTCACCTTAAGATGGATAGACCAATTTTCCGATGGGCAAACTTTTTGGGATATAGGAGCAAATATTGGCTTGTATAGCATTTATGCATCAAAGGTAAAAAAACTTTCAACCTACGCAATAGAGCCTTCTGTTTTTAACTTAGATCTGCTTGCAAAGAATATTATCTTAAATAATTTAGAAGATTCTGTCTCAATCATTCCAGTAGCAATAAATAGCACTTCTGGTTCATCTTTTTTAAACATGTCTTCAGTTGATAGGGGTGGTGCCTTGTCTTCATTTGATCATGAGATTGATCAATATGGAAAAAATATGGTCCCAAGTTTCAAATATGCTACTTTGGGAGTGTCGGGAAATGACCTATTGAATTTTTTTCAAATACCACAGCCTGATCATATCAAGATTGATGTTGATGGAATTGAACATATCATTTTATTAGGTCTTGGAGATGTTATAAAAAATACTAAATCAATTTTAATAGAAATTGATGAAGATAATTTACATCAACTCAACCAAAGTGAATTACTGCTGAGAGAGGCAGGCTTCACGCTGGATAGAAAAGACCCAATCAATAAAAATAACAAGCAATTTAATCAAATTTGGATTAGAGGAACATAAAATCCATGCACTTTGATAACAGAGATGACCTTCGAGTTTTGGGAGGTCTACTCAAGAATATTAGAACATTACATTCAACAGATCCAGCAGTCTTATCTCAGCGTTTACTTTATTTAATAAGGCCCCATCCAGTCTTTGCCGATCAATATAAATTCATTAGTTCTAGCAATATATTTGGGGCTTTTTTAAAAGCAGTTTCCTTATTCACTACGTTTTTTATCTATGCTTTTATTAGTTGTTTTTCACGCTCTACTAACTCAACTCCAAAAGGAATTGATCATAGTGCAAATTCATTATTTATCTCTCACCATGTAAACGAACAAGTTTTGAGAGATGATTTTTATTTCAATAATTGGGCAGATTTCTTTTTAAATAGAGGCGAAGCCGTTGATTTTTTATACTTTAAAGCTTCTTCAAGCAACAAGTTTCATGATGCAAGACCTAATTCAAAGATTAGATCATCGTTTGTGCCTTTGAGTCTCGGATTTTTTGACGAAATCAAGATATTTCGCTTTCTTTTTTTTGCATCTTTAAAATTCTTTAGATCTTTTGTTTATTCTAAGGATAAACTAGAAAAAATTATTTATTTAGAGCTTTTTAGCCAAACATTTTCTAAAAGTTCATTTATAAACCTTCGCTTTTATTTTGTATTGCTAAATAAATTTGAGGCAAGCAACTACAAACAAGTTTTTTTTACATTCGAAGGACATGCATGGGAGACTATGCTGATTCTGGCTGCTCAAAAAACTAACAAGAAATTAAAAACTTATGGGTACCAGCACTCTGCAGTCTTTAAGGACCAAATCTCACTTTTAAACCCAATCTCTTCTATCATTCCGTCAGGTATTCTTACCTCTGGAGAAGGAAACAATAATTTTTTTAGTGAATATATAAAGCATGGAGCAGATATCCTTTCAATTGGCACATCTAGGACACACGAGGTTAAAGCACTCACCAATAAGGCTGAACACGTCTGTCTTTTAGTTCCAGAGGGTATTGATAGTGAAATTGATTATATGAGTAATTTTATTTTTGAATGCAATGCATTGAAGAATAAAATTTTGTTTATCATTCAATTACATCCAGCATCTAAAAATACAAAAATTGTTAAAGATCTTATAAAAAAATTGCAAAACAGTGATGATCATATCAATATCTCTATCTCCGATATGCCTTTAGAAGAATCGATAAATCATGCGCAATATGTTTTATATAGAGGATCTACTGCAGTTGTGAAATGTATAATGTCTGGTCTGATTCCTTTGTATCTTGATACAAACAGATCTGATAATATTGACCCAATTTATTGGACAAAAAAGATGCATGTTAATTCTCCAGAGTCACTTGAAATGATCATAGTAAATACTCCATTTGCTAGCCATCAAAATAACCTAAAGAGCATTCAAGCAAAATGCTCTGATTACTTTCAACCCTTGAATTTAGACACATTAAATAAGTTGCGGTTATGAATAAAGACTCGCACTCAGAAAAATTAGTTTCTGTAATCATTGCAACGGCCGGACGCGATTCAATATACAAAACTATCAAACATTTAAACCTAAGCTCCATAATTCCTGAAGAAATAATCATAATTATTCCGAAGGTATATAGAGAAAACTTAGATTATAATTTAATTACGGACCAGAACATCAAGATAGTTGAGACCAATTTCAAAGGTCAGGTTAACCAAAGGATTGAGGGCTTTAAACACTCCCAATCTAAATATACTATTCAACTAGATGATGATTGTTTTGTAGAGGAGAGCTGTATAAAGCGTTTAGTAGATCATGCAAACTCTCTATCTGGTAAGTTCTCAGTTGGACCAATTTTTCTGGATAAAAAATCTAACTTAGATTATTTTCGATTAGTACAACATAATAAAAGCCTAACCAACCCGAGACATTTTTTTCGAAAGGTCTTTAATAAAATTCTTCATGGCAAGACTTCTTTCAAAAGTGGATCAATTACAAAATCTGGTTTAATTGTCCACCCTCGAAGGTTTGAATCTCATCTAAATTTATATCAAGTTGAATGGCTTTGTGGTGGAATGGTTCTTCATAATACAAAAGATTTAATTCTAGAATCTTATTATCCATTCGAAGGAAAAGCGTATTGTGAAGATTTAATTCATTCAGAATTTTTAAAAAGAAATAATATAGATTTGTACATAGCACAAGATAGCATCTGCATTCACGATTATGAGCAAATTCAGACTTCTAGAGATCCAAGATTATTGATTAGATTATGGCGGTTAGTTGAAGAGCAATTCCACTGGTTTGGAGCTATGAAGTATTTCACCAAATTAACAAAAAGACCTCTCCTTAATTTATATTTTATGAACGCTTTCAATATAATAAGGTTGTTGCGTGACGGATTGTTGCGACATATTCGACCTAACTTTCAACATCTAAATCCCAATACTGTTTGCCATATCATATCTGGTCTAGGGCAGGGAGGTGCTGAAAATGCATTGTTCAGACAAATAATCAATGACCAATCTGGTACAAAGCATATTGTAATTTCTCTTATGGGCGAGGGTATATATGGAAAAAAAATAAGGGAAGCTAATTTTAAAATATACACTTTAGATATGCCAAGAAGCAAAGTTACGCTTAATGGATCCTTTGCCCTGTATAAGATTCTAAAAAAAGAAAAACCAGCTGTCGTTCAAACCTGGATGCATCATGCAGATCTAGTAGGAGGAGTTATATCAAAATTAGCAGGAATTAAGGATGTATATTGGTGTATTAGAGGCGTTTACAATGGAGCGATGCTCTCATTCAATACTAAATTAACAATCTATTTGTGCGTTTTCTTCTCATACCTTATCCCAAAAAAAATTATCTCTAATTCATTTTATGCAAAAGATTCATATCAAAAAATTGGTTATAAAAAAAGCAAAATGAGAGTAATTCAGAATGGTTACTCTGATTCAATTTTGACAAGACGCCCTAATGCTAGAGAGATAATTGTTGATAAGTATAATTTAGATCCACAATTACCAATATTTGGAATGATTGCTAGATTTGATCCATTCAAAGATCATCTTAATCTTCTTGATGCATTAGAGATACTTAAAAATGCAAGACAATTTACATGCATCCTAGTTGGTAGTGATATTTCTGGTGAGAATGAAATCCTTGTAGAATCAATCAAAAATAAAAAGTTAGAAAATAATATTATTCTCGCCGGCCCAACCGAGGAGATTGATTTGTATATGTCAGGCATAGATATTCATATTTTATCAAGTTTGGATGAGTCTTTTCCAAATGTTATTGCTGAGGCTATGATTTGTGGCACTCCGTGTGTTGCAACAGATGTTGGGGATACCAAGATGATGCTATCTGATCTTGGCTGGGTATGCCCGGCAAAAAACTCAATTCTTTTACATGAATCCATCTTATGTTCATTATCTGATTATTTTGATCAAACAGAATCTTTCCAAGCTTCTCATCAAGAAAAATGCAAACACTTTATCTTGGAGAACTTTTCTTTTAATAAAATGCTTTATTCGTTCAATAAAGCTTGGTTTATGGAATAGCATACCTATGTGTGGAATAGCAGGATTTTGGGAGCTTCGTGATGAAATGTCAGCTTCCGATATTTTAAATAAAATGATCGTGGAGCTCAATCATCGTGGTCCAGATTTTTCACAAATAGCATATGACAAAAACTTAAATTCTTTTTTTGCACATGCAAGACTCTCTATTTTAGATATTTCAGAAAATGGCCATCAGCCAATGGATAGCCCTTCATCAAGATATAGAATTGTTTATAACGGTGAGATTTATAATCATCTAGAGCTGAGAAATTCTCTTAGAAAGGATGGCTTTAACTCATGGAATGGTTCTTCAGACACAGAAACAATTCTTGCATGCATAGAAAAATATAGTCTCGATAAAACTCTTACAATGATTGAGGGCATGTTTGCTTTTGCATTACTTGATAGATTAGAAAAGAAAATATTTTTAGCACGAGATCGTGTTGGAGAAAAACCCCTTTACTATCATTTTTCTGATAACTTTCTTTGTTTTGCATCGGAGTTTAAATCAATTGCAAAACATCCAAAAATTAAATTTGAATTATCAGATATTGGCTTAGATCAATATTTAAGACTCGGATATGTTCCCGCACCATTTTCTATTAATAAGAACATAGAAAAAGTCTTACCTGGTGAATTGATAACGATTGATTTAACTAAAAGTTGCCTTTTAAAAGAAAAATATTGGCATTATCCCTCAATAGCCGTAGATGCATTTAATCATCAATTTTTAGGAACATTTGATGAGGCTGTTTCAAAGACTGAGTCGCTAATTAAAAAATCAGTATCAAAGCAATTAATTTCAGATGTTCCAATTGGAGCATTTTTATCTGGCGGCATTGATTCATCATTAATATGTGCACTAATGTCCAATGCTTCAGAGAGCCAAATTAAAACTTTTAGCATTGGTTTTGAGGACAAGCAGTTTGATGAGTCAGGTTTTGCAAGAGATGTAGCAAAAGAAATTGGCAGCGATCATACTGAATTTATTTTAGATGACAGAATGGCCCAAGACTTTATTCCCAAGATAGCATCAACTTTTTCAGAACCATTCGCAGATAGCAGCCAAATACCAACGTATTTTGTTTCTGATTTGGCTTCAAGAGAGGTGACTGTATCTTTAAGTGGAGATGCCGGAGATGAGCTATTTGGCGGATATAACAGATATATTTTCACAAACTCTCTTTGGCAAAAACTGAACTACCTTCCTCTTCCTTTGCGAGCTGCTATCTCAAGACTATTCTTAACAGTTTCACCAGATAAATATGATAACTTTTTTTCATATCTATCTTTTGTGAACAAAGATATTTCTAAATTAAATCTTGGAGACAAGATTCACAAAGGCTTACATGCTGCATCCGCAAAAGGTATTTTTGAATTATACGAAGATTTAATTTCATCATGGAAAAAAGATGAAATCTTTTCATCTCAAAATTTTTTATCTCCTCTTGAGAAGACTTATAATGAATTGTCCCCTCTTTCCTCTAATCCAATCAGTTTAATGATGGCAATGGATATTATGACTTATTTGCCTGATGACATTTTATGTAAGGTAGATCGCTCTGCTATGTCTGTCAGCCTCGAAACTAGAGTACCTTTTCTTGATAGAGATATTGTTGAGTTTGCCGCCTCTCTTCCACTTAAATATAAAGTAAAAAATGGTTCTGGAAAAATCATTTTAAAGGAGATTTTAGGAAAATATATATCTCCAAAATTAATTCATAGACCTAAAATGGGCTTTGCTATCCCTATCAGCTCGTGGCTAAGGGGACCTTTAAAATCATGGGCAGAGGATTTATTATCTTCATCCAATCTTCAACATTATGATTATTTAGATAATGCAAGAATTCATTATTTATGGGAAGAGCACAAATCAGGCAAAAGAAATTGGAGTGCTAAGCTTTGGAATATCCTAATGTATTTATCATGGGCTAATGAGTTCCGGAATAATTAATGATTCCCTACATTATATTTTTTATAATCCCGATAATTTTCTTTTTGCACCCTTTAAAAGGCTCTTCTGGAGTCAAGTTAGTTGCTTGGAGCGCAATGATCATCTTGGGAACTCTCTTTATTGGGCTTCGATTTAAGGTAGGAGGGGACTGGTCTCAATATCTTTATTATTTATATCAAACAAGAAATGTAGATTTTTTAACAGCAATACAAGTTGCTGATCCCGGATATATGGCTATTAATTGGGTTTCCAATCAATTAGGCCTAGGCATTATTGGCGTAAATCTATTTTGTGGATTTTGTTTTACTTTGGGCCTTACCATGTTTAGTTTAAAACAACCCTACCCGTGGCTTGCTTTTCTTATAGCCGTGCCTTATTTATTTATTGTTGTAGGCATGGGTTACTCAAGGCAAGCAGTTGCATTAGCTTTTGTTATGATGGCATTTTCATTTTGGGGTGATGGAAAGCTATCAAAATATTTAGCCTTCGTTTTTATAGGGGCTCTATTTCATAAAGCGGCTGTCGTCATGCTTCCATTCTCCATTCTTCTTTTTAAGAGGATATCAATTTATACCTGGTTAATTGCTTTCCCCACTATCGGAGGAGTAGGTTTGGTATTATTGTATGATTCAATTAGCGTATATGCTGAAGTGTATGCTAGTGGGATGCTATCTTCATCCGGTGGTTTGATAAGAGTTATTTTGAATCTTGTACCGATTTCAATAGCAATATTTCACCTCGAAAAGCTAAAACTAGCCTTCCCAGAAGACTTTAAACTATGGGCATCAATGTCATTGGTTGCAATAGCTTGCCTGCCACTTGTTTTGATAGCCTCAACAGCAATTGATCGAATTGCATTGTTCATAGCTCCATTGCAGATTGCACTGTCTACCAGAATTGTTTTTGTGCAAAAAGAAGGATTTTATCGAGCATTTTTTGCATTATTTTTTGTAATACTATATGCATCTGTTCTCTTTGTTTGGTTAAATTATGCCGATAATAGTTATTCGTGGATACCATACCAAGCTTATCTTGGAGACCTAGACTTTAATAAGATCTAAAAAATGAAAATCTTATTTATCTCAAACTCATTCTGGAATATTCAAAATTTTAGGGGAGGTTTGGTTTCGGAGTTATTAAATGCTGGTAATGAAGTTTATATTGCTGCTCCCAAAGATGATCATTCGAATAACTTAACTTTATTGGGTGCAACATGTATTGAACTTCCCCTAAGTAGAAGAGGACTTTCAATTTTAAATGAAATATTTTTATACATACGCATTAGAATAATTTTCTTTAAAATCAATCCAGATTTCACTCTTACTTTTACAATTAAACCAAATATTTATGCCTCATTATTTAATTTTAGCTATAAGGTTATACCAAATATTTCAGGTTTAGGCTCATCATTCCTGGGAAGCAGAATTGTTAGTTCATTTGTTAAAATTTTGTACAAGCTAAGTTTATCATTCTCTGAAAAAGTATTATTTCAGAATCAAGATGATTTAGATTATTTTCTTTCTCAAAAATTAGTCAATAAAAATAAAGCTATTGTTATTCCAGGCTCCGGAGTTAATTTAGAGAAATTTTCTTCTGAACTTATCGCTGAGAACCCATTCAAAGATTCATATTTCATTGAACAGACAATTATTTTATATGCCGGAAGACTAATCAAAGATAAGGGCATACAAGATTTTATAGATGCTGCAAAACTTATTAAATCAGAAGGCCTTAAACACATTCAATTTGTATGCTTGGGCGATCTAGATGCTGGCAACCCATCAGCGCTTTCCAAGGAAGAATTAGAATCATGTATCAATCAGGAATTAATTATTCACCTTCCATTTTCAGATGATGTAAGAAAATTTTTAAAATTTTCTGATTGTGTTGTTCTCCCATCTTACAGAGAAGGCCTTTCAAAGATTTTGCTTGAAGCAATGGCAATGTCAAAGCCCATCATTGCAACAAGCGTTCCTGGGTGCCAGGAATTAATATTTGAGGGTGAGAATGGTTTCTTAGTTCTCCCAAAGAATCCAGCTAATTTAGCAAAAAAAATAAAACTTTTTTGTAATTTGACTGCGGATCAAAAAATATCTTTTGGTCAAAGGTCCAGATCAATTGTGGAGGAAAAATATGACGAGCAATTCGTTATCCTAAAGTATCAAGAACTATTGGGACTTAGGTAAGCATTACTATATAATTTCAACTAATATCAGTTACTCAATTAAAGAGGTATCAGGATGAATGCAAAATTTTGTACATATAAATCTTATAAAAATACAAATTTTTTGGGTTCATTTATCCTTTTCTTAATTCTGTTTATTCCCTCACCAGCAGCTTCTCAGTCAGATTTTTTAACACAATTACCCCCAAGTATGAGGGCGGATGTGATGTCATCGATGGGTGGTGATAGTGATACATTAAATGATCAAAATGAAAGAGAGGCTAAAGATAGAAAAAATATCATCGTTCAGGATATTCCATCGTTAGTTCAATCCAATAAACAAATTAATTTATCAAATATCTCAAGATATGGTGTTTCATTATTTAAAAAAAATAATCTCTATTTTAGACCTGTTCAAAATGTTGAATTAGATAATTCCTATCTAGTTGGTGTTGGAGATCAGATTCAAATAAAAACTTTTGGACAGATAGAAGTAAATAATAAATTTAAAGTAGAGCGTGACGGCAACATTTCCATATCACAACTAGGATCAGTATATGCTCTTACAAGCCTAGGGGAGCTTAAAGAAAATATTACAGCTCTTTTTGACCAATCATATGTTGCAACAAAGGTTTTTGTATCCATTTCAGATGTTAAGGATATAAACGTTTTTGTAATGGGTGCGGTTGATAATCCAGGGTCGTATATGGTTAATTCATTGTCCTCAGCTATTAATGTTTTAAATATTGCTGGAGGTATTTCAGACTATGGCTCTCTGAGATCAGTATCTGTTATTAGAAAAAACGAAGAAATAGCTAACCTAGACTTTTACGATCCACTCATTCGAGGAAAAAACCTACTAGATGTTCAGCTGCAAGCTAATGATACTTTATTTGTAAGGCCAGCTCAAAACCTTGTTTCAATATATGGTGCGGTCAATCGTCCAGCGATATATGAGCTGAGTGAAAGTGAAACAGCATTAGACTTAATTGAATTTGCTCAAGGGTTTGATACAAAAGCTGCTAAAGATATTATATCTATAACTTCATTGGATTCCACAGGTACGTCAAGTACCATTATGCGTTCTGCTTTTTCTGCTGATAATATTGGGCCTGTGCAGCCTGTTTCAGACACGGTTATTCCATTCGGTGCATCTGTCCATGTTCCATTTCTGGGCACAAAAAGCGTGAGTTCCATTCAGCTGAAAGGAGCTTTTTTTAAAAATGTAAATTTAGCAGCTGATGATTTCAATAAAAGAAAATCTTATTATTTAACAAATAATCTTGCAAATAATACTTACCCATTATTTTTTATAGTGAACTCAAATGGTGTTTATAGTTATTTTAATATAGATCAAGTGGATGAGTATAATTTTTCAGCTGGCGATATTGTTTTTTCATTTGATAAAAATGATATGGCCTTTCTGCAGCATCCCATTATCGAAGATGCACTTAGTGGCAATCTTTCTCCTGAGCGTCTCAATCAAATCAGGAGAGTTGTGGGAATCCAAATGGATGTTATTGAGGATAGTAGATCTGTTACTGAATCTGTAGGCAGTTTAATGAATCCAATGAATGCTGATGCATTTCTTGAGGATATAGATTATCAACCTGGAAATGACCTCTTAGCAAAAATTAAGCAGCAAGATGAAATCATAAATATGAATAGAGCAAATTGCTCATCTATCGAGTACTTAGCTTCCGTTGCAAATACAAATAAAGGTAAAGCGCTTTGGAGCAAGATCAATAATTTTACCTCATCCATGAACAAGCCATACGTAAATGATTCTTCTGACGATCAAAAGCAACAAATTAATAAATTCGATTACCAGCTAAAATGCCCTAAAATCTTTGATGCAAATCATGATTTAATTGAACTCCTTTTAAATAACTCTGTGAAACTGATTGGTGATGTGGTTAATCCAGGTTTATACCCAGTATCAATTAACTCAGGCGCTGAGGACCTTATAGCTTTCGCTGGAGGATATTCTGTTCAAAGCTCGTCTATAAGCGTGGAAGTTACTAACAGTGGAAAATTAATAACTGGCTCATTGCTAGATGTGAATCCCAGCGATGTTGTTAATGTAAGATCAAATCTAGATTTTCAAAATATTGAACCAATTAGATTGACTGGGGAATTTAATAAGCCTGGACAATACATTGTTGGAAACAATGATAGGCTTTCTGATGTTATACGAAGAGCTGGTGGTTACACAGAAAACGCTTTTCCATTCGGGGGGGTTTTAATTAGAAGATCAGCATTGGAAAGAGAGAAAGAAGCTTTGGATCAGGCGTATATGGATATTATTAATTCAATAACCACAGCAATATCAACGGGAAAAATTACACAAAGTGCAGATTCTTTACTCAATCTTGTTAAACAATTTAAAAATGCCAAGCCATCTGGCCGCATCATTACTGAATTTTCATTAAGCAGACTCGCAAGTGATAAAAACCGTGATATTTTCATAGAGCCAGGAGATTTTATTTATATGCCTAGAACGAAGTCATCCGTAACAGTGGTTGGTGAGGTGCTTAGGCCTGTAACACTTCCTCATATTGATCGCATGAAAACTCGAAACTATATCGATCAAGCTGGCGGAATTAAATCAACAGGTGATAAGTCTTCTATTTATGTTGTTCTTCCAAACGGAGAGGCAAAATTAGTTAGCTCGTCTCTGCTTTCATTCTCATCAGTTAATATTATTCCTGGCTCAACTATCTTTGTTCCAAGGAACCCAGCTCCTTTCAGCACTCTGCAGATTGCTTCAAATATTGCGCCAGTTTTATCTAGCTTGGCATTAACTGCAGCATCCCTTAACAGCATTAGTGATTAAAAAATTATGAAACATCATTTATTGATGATGTTTATAGGCATTGCTATTCAGTTTAATGCCTATGCATCAGTTGCAGATTATATTGCTCCTAACAGAGAACCGACTTATTCAAATTATGGTGGCGTGGGATATATGATGGTCCCATCAGCAAATTTTTCTAATGCTGGAACTTTGGCTTTTACTGTGACATACGGAGATTTGTTGCGTAATGGCTCCATAATAGCAACACCGTACAATTGGTTTGAGGCATCATATTTTTATGTGTCTGTTCAAGATACTCCATACAGTATTAATAACTCATATCTTGATAAAGGTTTTAATGCAAAAGTTCGTGTATGGAAAGAAGGCTTTCTTTATGATTGGACTCCTCAAGTTGCCCTCGGATTTCGCGATCTTGCCGGGACTGGATTGGCAACAGGAGAGTATATGGTTGCAACAAAAAATTTTGAATACTTTAATGTTACTCTCGGTTTAGGTTGGGGTTCATTTTGGAGTCAGAATAATCCTGATGAATCGATTAAAAATCCTCTAGGTTATATTTTTGATCGCTACAAAGAACGGTATTCTGGATACGATGGTGTTGGAGGTGTTTTTAATGTTGATTCATGGTTTACTGGCCCTGCAAGTCTTTTATTTGGCTTAGAGATTTATCTTCCATATCTTAAAGGAACTAAATTAAAGATTTCTAGAGACCCAACTGACTACACTGAGAACTATATCCCTGAAAATATATATGATGCAGAGCTCAGATACAAAGACTCAGAATTTGATGTTGGCATTGTTTTTAATCCTACAAAGTCAGCTGAACTGACAGTTTCTTATGAAAGGGGCCAAGATCTTAATTTAAATTTTACATTTAAACCTGATTTTTCAAAAAAATCTTTCGTTAAGCGACCCAAACGAAAAGCTTATGTTAAACCTGATGCTTCCAAAGACAATTATGGTTTCTATTTAGGCTTGCTTGATAACTTAAATAGAGAGCAGTTATATCTTCAATCAGCTGAATTAAATAATAAAACATTAGAAATTGATATATCTCATGCCAAATATGTAAATCCAGTAGAGGCTGCAGAGGAGGCTGGAAAAATTGTTTCTGAATTTGATGTGACAAATAAAATAGAAACCCTAGCGATCAATCAGTTTAATGGAACATTTCAGCAAAATAGAATAGTTTATGATGTAAGGAGCTTTGATAAGTACTTTGATGGACATTCTTCAAAAGCAGAATTAAAAATAAATACTGAAATTGAAAATCCAACAAAAAATCTTAACCCTCTCAAAAAAGAATTTACTCCCAGAGTTAAATTTCCAGGTGTAAGCTTTGGTTTTGGTCCTGGTGTTCGTCATCACGTCGGAACACCTGAGCATTTCTGGAATGGCAATGTATTTTGGAGGGCTGACTTGAGCGCTGCTTTTTCTAGAGATCTAACTTTTCTTGCATCAGTTCATAAAAATATGTTTGATACATATGATCGTTTAGACAGAGATGGTAATAGTGCATTGCCACCAGTTAGAACCTACATTAGGAACTATCTTCAAGAATCTGCAAATAAAAGTGGGGTGTCGATTGAACAACTTCAGTTAAATTATGTAAAAGAAATCTATCCCAGTCTTTATGCTCGAGTTACCGCTGGAGTTTTTGAGACAATGTTTTCTGGTGTAGGCTATGAATTTTTATATAAACCTTATAATTCTAATTTAGCTTTAGGATGGGTGGAGCATAAAGTAAGACAAAGAGCATTTGATGGGTCGCTAGACCTTATGGACTATGAGACGATTACTCATCACCTGAATGCTTATTATTACGAACCTAATACTGGTTTTAATTTACATATTAGTCATGGAAAATATCTTGCAAAAGATAGAGGGACCACATATAAGTTATCTAGAAGAATGAAAACAGGCTATACAGTTGGTGCTTACTGGTCTCAATCTAATGTTTCATGGGAAGACTTTGGAGAGGGATCTTTTGACAAAGGAATCTTCTTTCAAATACCAATCTCCTACTTTTATTCTTATAACAGGAGTGGGCTAGTTAATTTTGGAGTTCAACCAATGACAAGGGATGGTCAAGCTAAGTTAGGAGATGGGATGGAGCTTTACGGCACTTTAACCAATCATTCCAGTAAACTTTTAAAAGCATTTTGGAATCATGAGTAATAAATCTAGTTTTAAGTTAGTAAGTCTTTTATTAGGAGTCCTCTCTTGCTCTTCAATACAGCCGATAGAAGAGAGTCATCAGATTGCAGAAAAGTTTTCTGGAGTAATGAAAAAAGCTTTACCGCCCTATGAAGAGGGCAGCATTCCTAATAATGTGGTTAATATTATAGAAAGCATACTGCCTCAACAATTTCTTCAAGCCGCCAAGGAGCTATTTACAGTTTTTACTACAGATAAAATTATTATTTCTGATTACTACAAAACTGCAAAATTTGCCTCTATGAAAGTAAGTTACGGAAGAACCAATGCAGTTATGGTGCTGGCCAATAATTATAATGGAGTTCTCCAATGGGTATCTGCTGATGAAATTCAAATATTTACAAAAAATGGAAAAATAATAAGAACCATCGGCTTGAATAATGATATTTTTATTACAGACTCTCCCGATCTCTCTCAAATCATTCTGAGGCTGGAAGCAAACCAAGAAAAAGTAAAAGAGAGTTCAATTATTTCATTCTCTGATCCACTATTAAATGGGGAGGGAATAAAATATACATATTTTTATGGTGAGTCTTTTGAATATCCGTTGCTCATAAATGGCAGAATAGTCTCTGGAAAGATTTTATATGAAGAAATTTATATAAAAAAACTACTCTGGAAACGTAGAAATAAATATTGGATAGACCCAAATGGTAAGGTTATTCGGTCGAGACAATTTCTAAATCCGTCACTAGATTTTATAGAGATGGAAGTCATCAAAAAATATATAAGTAAGTAAATCGTAAATTTATTCTATTATTTTATGATTTATATCATTGAATTATAAAAAAAATAATGAAATCATTAACATTCATATTAATGAGGACATTTAAATGCAAGCAGTAGCCACACAAGAAAGAACAAACTTAGAGCTTCACAACGAGCTCATTAAGAGAGCTGAAGACCTAATACCAGTTCTTAAGGCGCGATCAGAAGCGGCTAACGAAGACAGAAGAATTCCAAAGGAAACAATTCAGGATTTTAAAGATGCTGGATTTTTTAAGATACTTCAGCCAAAACAGTATGGTGGCTTCGAATTAGATCCCCACACATTTTCTGAAGTTCAGCTTAGGGTCGCTCAGGGATGTATGTCAACAGCTTGGGTGTTAGGTGTTGTTGGTATCCACCCCTTTCAGTTAGCTCTATATGATGATCAGGCTCAGCAAGAAATTTGGGGGGAAGATATTGATACTTTGGTTTCATCATCTTATGCACCAATGGCGCAAGTTACTCCAGTAGAGGGAGGATTTAATATCTCAGGTCATTGGCAATGGTCCAGTGGTTCAGAACATTGTGAATGGGCTCTTTTGGGCGGTTTAATTTTTCCACCAGAAGGTGGAGCTCCTGAATACAGAACTTTTCTATTACCAAGAAGTGATTATGAAATTAAAGACACTTGGTATTCAATGGGCCTTAAAGCAACAGGCAGTCAAGATGTGCATGTGACAGATGTGTTTGTTCCTGAGTATAGAACTCATAAGCAATCAGATGGTTTTAATTTAACAAACCCAGGTTATGAAGTGAATAAAAATGATTTATATAAGATTCCATGGGGGCAGCTATTTGTCCGCGCTGTATCCACTCCGGCTATTGGTGCAACAAAGAAAATGTTAGAGCTATTTATTGAGGGTGCTAATGGTAAAGCCTCAAGTGACCCAGCTAAATTGGCTGGAGATACTCACACTCAGAGCCTAATTGCTGAGGCCTCTTCGCAAATTGATGCTCTCGAAACAGTCATGTTTCGTAATTATGACGTCATGGTTGAGGAAGCTGGAAACCAAGGCGGCATAGCTATGATTAACAGGGTTAAATTTAGGTATGATGCATCACTTGTTATAGAGAAGTGCCTCGAGGTTGTAGATAAGTTATTCTCAAATGCTGGAGGTGGCGCTGTCTTTAAAGGGAGTGATATACAGAAAATTTTTCTTGATGTGCATACTGCAAGAGCTCATGTTGCAAATAATCCCACAAGCTTCAGCAGAAACTATGGTGCAATGCAATTAGGTGTTGAGAACAGCGACTTTTTTGTCTAACTACTAGATATGGTAACCCCCGTCTACGGGGAGGCAATGACCTGTTATGTATCCAGCTTTAGAGGATGCTAGGAAAACGGCTGTATGTGCAACCTCCTCCGGGTACCCAAATCTTTTTAACGCCAAGGTATTAAGGACAGACTCATGCCATGCATCATCAAAAAATGTATTATTTTCCTCTCTTAGGCGATGAAAAATTCCTGTATCTATAACCCCAAGCGCAATTGAGTTAGTTCTTACTCCATTTTTACCTTCCTCTTTAGCTATACCCTTTAGCAGATGTTCAATTGTAGCCTTTGGCGCAACTGACAAAACATCGCCTGGAGGATACTTGAACAGACCGGCTGAACTAATAAAGACAATCGAACCCTCCGAAGCTCGAAGATGCGGCAAACCAGACTTAACTAGATTAAAAAAACCATTCACATCTGCGTCCATAACGCTTTTCCATAAATCAATATCTATTTCACTAATAAATTTTTGAGGGATATCAAAGCCTGCTGCATTAACTATGGTATTGATGGATCCAAATTTATGAATGAGCTCATCCATGACCGCGTTAACTGAATCGGGTTTCTTATTATCCAGCTGAAAGATCTCAACGCCTTTATTAATATCAGTGGCAATATCTAGAGCGGCTTGTTCATTTTTGTAATAGGTAATTGCGACTTTTGCTCCAGCCTTTACAAATTCTTTAGCACACAATGAACCAATGCCACCGCTGCCACCAACAATTAGCACACACCCTGTTTGAAAATTCTTATCAATCATTTAAAGTTTTTCTCCATTAATGAAGTATCTCCTAGCGCAGCACCCAGCTGAGTGACAAATTGCGCAGCATAAACACCATTTATTACTCTATGATCATAACTCAAAGATAGTGGTAGACACTCTCGAGATTCAAATCCATCATTTTTAGTAACTACTTTAGCAAAAGTTTTAGAAAGCCCAAGAATCCCTACCTCTGGAGGATTTATAATGGGTGTAAAGAATTTCCCACCTATCGCACCTAATGAGCTAATAGTAAAAGATGCTCCCTTCAGATCTGGAATCTTTAGCTTTCTTGTTTTTGCTGCGCCTGCAAGCATAATAATCTCTTCAGCGATATTTAGGATTGATTTCTCTTGTACATTCTTGATATTTGGAACAATCAAACCTTCTGGAGTGTCAACCGCTATACCCATGTTTACATAATTTTTAATAGCTATTTTTTCAAGGCCCTGATCTAAGGAGCTGTTGAGCATTGGAAATTCTGTTAAAACTGCTGCAGTAACCTTAGTAATAAAAGCAAGCGGTGAGATTTTAAGTTCATACTTGGTATTGAGTTGAGATCTTAGATCAAGAAGCTCGGACAGGTCACATTCATCATGATGAGTAACATGCGGGATATTAATCCAAGAGGTATGAAGGTTAGTTAAAGAAGATTTTTGGAATTTTGATAATGGCTGTTCTTTAACAGAGCCCCATTTTGAATAATCGATACTAGGTTGAGTGAAGGTAAATGTATTATTACTTGCTCCACTTAGATGAGCTTTAACAAAAGCATGTAAATCTTCTTTCTGAATTCTATTCTTGGGTCCTGAAGGTGCTACCAGGGAAAGCTCAATACCAAACTCTCTGGCCAACTTTCTTACTGCGGGACCAGCATAAAAAGATCCCCTGTTACTAGAATTTTGGGGTGGTACAGCTATTATCGGTTGCACAATAACCTCCTCTAACTTATTAAGGGTCTGAGGAATCTCTGAAGTCATGACAGAATTTTTGGCTGGCTTCTGGGTGCCAATAGACGGTTTATCTGCGTCACCTTCAATCTCTAAAAATGGTGAGCCTGCTCTCACTTTGTCGCCAATAGATACTTTAATTTCAAGTACCTTGCCCCCCAGAGAGGTTGGTATTTCCATCGCAGCCTTATCAGACTCCAAAACAATAATAGGATCTTCTTCACTAACAATGTCACCAGGTTTGACACAAATTTCTATGACTTCTACATCCTCAGCTTCCCCTAAATCCGGTATGTTTAATACTTGAGTACTCATTAAATCTCCCAGGGATTAGGCTTGGCAGGATTAACTTTGAGCTTTTTATAAATTTGATTAATCTCAGTTTTGGTCATTGAGTCTTCTTTAAATAAGGCATAAGCAGCCATTCGAGCGATATTATTTGCATCTATTTCAAAAAACTCTCTTAGTTTTTCCCTGGAATCACTTCGACCGTAACCATCAGTTCCAAGCGAATAAAATGGAGCTTTGATGTAGCTACGAATTTGTTCGGGATAGGCTCGCATATAATCAGTGGAAGCTATGACTGGAATGGATTCATCTCTCAAGCATTCCTCAACATAACTGACTTTTGATGCGAGACCAGGATTAAGCTCATTAAACCGCTGCTTATTAATACCATCTTTTCTGAGCATGTTGAAACTGGTCACACTCCATACCTCTGCCGCAATCCCAACAGATCTTAAAATCTCTAGAGCTTTCACAGATTCGTTTAAAATTGATCCAGAGCCAAGCAAAATAACTTGATGCTCTTTATTTTCAATAAGTCGGTACATCCCTTTAATAATTCCCTCATCGGAACCCTCAGGCTTAGCAGGCTGCTCATAGTTTTCATTGGTTACAGTAATGTAATAGTAGTAATTCTCTAACTCTACAAACATTTTTTGAATGCCGTGCTGAAAGATTACTGCAAGTTCGTAAGCATAAGCAGGATCATAAGAAAGGCAATTCGGGATAGTAGCTGAAAAAAGATGGCTGTGGCCATCTTGGTGCTGAAGACCTTCTCCATTTAGAGTTGTTCTGCCAGATGTTGCGCCAATAAGAAACCCTTTGGCCTGTGAATCGCCTGCTGCCCATGCTAGGTCATGAATTCTTTGAAAGCCAAACATAGAATAAAAAAGATAGATTGGAACCATTGGAAGGTCATAATTTGAGTAGGCTGTAGCCAATGCAATCCATGCGGAAAATGCACCTGATTCATTAATACCTTCTTCAAGCATTACACCATCCTTTGATTCCTTGTACCACATGACCTGATCTGCATCCTCAGGTTTATATTTTTGACCTTCAGAAGAGTAAATACCTATCTGCCTAAAAAGCCCCTCCATGCCAAAGGTTCTAGCTTCATCAGGAACGATGGGTACTACATGTTGCCCAATTTTTTTATCCTTAATGACATCAGTCATCATGCGAACAAAGGACATGGTAGACGATACTTTTTTACCACCTGAACCAGTGAGGTATTTCTCAAAAATATTAGCGTCTGGCATGGTTAACTTTTGAAAGTGTTGACGCCTTCTTGGTATTGGCCCACCCAAACTGTCGCGTGTTTTTAATAAGTATTGAATTTCAGGAGAATCTTTATCCGGCCTAACATATGGTAATTGCTCGATATCATTATCTGAAACAGGTATGTCAAATTTATCTCTAAAAGACTTAATATTATCTAGGGTCAATTTTTTGACTTGATGGGTTGTATTATCAGCTTCTCGTGAGCCAGTCCCGTAGCCCTTTGTAGTTAAAGCAAGAATTACCGTAGGCGCCCCTTTAGAGTTCACTGCTTTATGATAAGCCGCATAAACTTTATAGGGGTCATGGCCACCTCTATTTAACTTATAAATATCCTCGTCTGTTAGATCCTTAACCATCTCTAAAACATCTGGATCTTGACCAAAAAATTTCTCTCTGGTGTATGCGCCACCCTTAGCTTTAAAATTTTGGAGTTCGCCATCAACAACTGCATCCATTAGCTCTTGTAATTTTCCTTCTTTATCTCTTGCAAAAATTGGATCCCATTGTCTGCCCCATACAACTTTAATAACATTCCAGCCTGAGCCCCTAAACTCTCTTTCAAGCTCATGAATAATCTTGTTATTTCCTCGAACAGGGCCATCAAGCCTCTGGAGATTGCAATTAATAACAAAAATGAGGTTCTCCAGTTTTTCTCGTCCTGCCAGCCCGATAGCTCCCTTAGATTCAGGCTCATCCATCTCGCCATCGCCACAAAATACCCAAACCTTACGATTATTTCGCGGTGCAAGACCTCTAGCAGAAAGATATCTCATAATATTTGCCTGATAAATTCCCATGATTGGGCCCAAGCCCATTGAAACTGTTGGGAATTGCCAATACTCTGGCATAAGCCAGGGATGTGGATAGGATGAAATACCTGGCTTATCAACTTCGCGTCTAAAATTATCAAGATCTTCTTCAGAAAAATATCCCTCTAAAAAACTTCTTGCATATATACCAGGCGAGGAATGGCCTTGAAAATAGATTAAGTCCTCTTGATTTTCTGCTGAACCTTGAAAAAAATAGTTAAAGCCAACGTCATAAAGTGTTGCGGAAGATGAGAATGTTGCTATATGACCACCTAAATCATCATCAGATTTATTTGCTCTTAGAACCATGACTAAGGCATTCCACCTAATCAGAGATCTAATTTTTCTCTCCATAAATAAATCTCCAGGCATCTTGGCTTCTTCGCTTACAGGGATGGTATTTCTAAAAGGGGTTGTAAGATTATAATTTGGGATGGTTCCCAATGCAGTAAGCTCTGATGCTAGCTTACCCAAAATAAATGAGGCTCTATTATTACCATCCTCAGAAATAATATTCGTTAAAGCATCAAGCCATTCTTGAAGCTCTGGATCATTCTTTGATTTCTGCATAAGTTAATAAGGTTATTTAAAAAAAATCTACTGTATTTTACGAATTTTTGAATGTCGCTTTAACCAAAACATTGTTATTATAAATGTTCTTTAATATTTAACCTAAAGGTAAAAATCATGCGTTTTTCATACCATCCTTCAATGTGTAATCCGTCTTTCTATATAGAGCTAGGCAAAGCAGCAGAGGCTGCTGGCTTTGATGCTATTACTTTTCCAGATAGCATTTGTTATCCAAAAGAATGTGATTCTACTTATCCTTACAATGATGATGGAAGCAGAGACTTTTTAGATGGTGTGCCATTCTTAGAGCCTTTTTCAATAATACCAGCCATTGCTGCGGTTACTGACAAGCTAGAGTTTTCTACATCGGTTTATAAGCTAGCGCCTAGACAAGCAGTCACAACTGCTAAATTCGTTACAACATTAGGGGTAATGACCAATAATAGATTTCATTTTGGAGTGGGTGTAAGTCCCTGGTATGAAGATTTTTTGGCAACAGGAGAGCGCTGGGAAAAACGTGGCAAAAGAATGGATGAACAAATAGATATTTTAAAAGGGCTTATGAATGGTGAATATTTCTCCTATAAGGGTGAGTTTTATGATATTCCTGAATTAAAGCTATGTCCTGCTCCAACTAAACCAGTCCCTATTCTTATTGGCGGTCATTCAAAACCAGCATTAAGACGTGCTGCTCGAGTTGGTGATGGTTGGATAAGCGCTGGCCTTAGCCTTGAAGAAACAAAAAATTTAATCGATCAAATTAATTCTTTTAGGGAGGAGTTCGGAACAATGAAGCATCCTAACTATCAATTCCAGGTTATGGGGGAGGCAGCATATTCTCCAGATGGAGTTAAGCAATTAGAAGATTTGGGAGCCACAGAGGTAATTGTTGCATTTAGGAATACCTATGAGGGTGGTGCTGATGAAAGAACTTTGGAAGGAATGATTGCAGAAATTAACTGGTATGCAGAGGAAGTTATAAATAAATCACAGTAATATTCATATAATTAATATATGGTCGGGATGGCCGGATTTGAACCGACGACCACCTCACCCCCAGCGAGGTGCGCTACCAGGCTGCGCTACATCCCGTAATTTATTTAAGCCGATTAAAACTAGGAAGCAATCTATCATAACAAGCACTCAAAGAGAATAGATTATCTAGCCTTATCTTTACAGGATTTAGCCGTCGTAGAAAGCTCTTCAAACCTATAAAAAAATAAGTGTAAATAAAGCGCATAAATAATTTGCATAATTGAATTTATTGATTAGAATAGCGTGCTGTAGTATTTTAAAGCCTTGAAAAGGTTTATTAACTAGTGGGAAATTTAACAGTTAATAGTTTACTTTTAAGTGCTTTAATACTATAAAAGGGTTAGTATTTTTATAGATGCAATTTAAATAAATTAAATATATGCATAAAATAGAAATATTGTTTATACTAGGCTCTAAATAAGCCGCAATTGTTAGGAGTAGTAACATGGCAAAATATATGAATTCTAAATTAAAAATATTATCAGGTCTTTTTGTATCTGTTTTTTATACTTTATTCTCTACTGGTGCTATTGCACAAGAAGCTAATGAAGAATCTGGTAATACTGCTGGAGATGATGCTGCAAAATCTGCAAGCGGATCTTTGTCAGCTGGAGCAATTGCAGCAGCAGTAGCAGCAGCAGCAGCTATAGCGGCAGTCGCTGATTCGGGTTCTGGAGGTGGAAACGCTATTCCCGCTCCTACGCCAGCACCGACACCTGCGCCTACGCCAGCGCCTACGCCAGCACCGACACCTGCGCCTACGCCAGCACCGACACCTGCGCCTACGCCAGCACCGACACCTGCGCCTACGCCAGCACCGACACCTGCGCCTACGCCAGCACCGACACCTGCGCCTACGCCAGCACCATTAGTATCAACTACTACTACAACGCCAACGACTACAACGCCAACGACTACAACGCCGAGTACGACGTCTACTACAACTACTACTACGACTACGACATCTACGTTCTAAGGTTGTTAATTTAAAAAAAAGGAGAGCATTTGCTCTCCTTTTTTTTATGTCGATATAATTACTCATATGGCGAAAATAATTGCTAAATGCCCAGCAGGAAAAATCTCTGGAAAAGAAAAGGCAGGCATAAATTATTTTTATGGAATACCATATGCAAAGCCTTTAACCATAAAATCACAATGGTCACCCCCAGAAAAAATTAAAAAAGAAATTGCTATTGATGCATTAATGCCTGGTTTTTCTGCACCTCAAACCGCTCACCAAAAATCATTTTTTCATGATTCAAGTTTGCCAGAAGAGTCTGTTAACTGTCTGACTTTGAATATTGCTTCAAAAAACTTGAAATCGAAGATGCCCGTAATGATTTGGATTCATGGCGGGGCATACATTACCGGCTCAGCTAACTCTGCTATGTATGATTTATTCTCTCTTCCAGAGCGTGAGATTGTGCTTGTAACAATTAATTACAGATTAGGCCCATTTGGGTTTTTAAGGCTAAATGATGTTACTGATGGAAAAATATCATCTACTGGAAACGAGGGATTAATGGATCAAAAGTTTGCCATAGAGTGGGTTAAAAGAAATATAGAAGGCTTTGGTGGTGATTCCGATAATATTACATTATTCGGTGAATCAGCAGGGGCATGGAGTGTTTCCCTTCAAAGTTCAATCCATTCAGACGGTAACTTATTTTCTAAAGCAATTTGTCAAAGTGGTGGCATGAATGCTTATGTCGATAGAAATCGAGCGAATGCTTGGGGAGGTCTATTTCTTCAAAAAGCTGATGAGTTTGGAATTTCAGTAGATGCTTTACAAAGGTGCTCGGCCAATCAAATTACTTCAATAGCAAAGAATATTAAGCCTATGATGATTGCAGAGAAAAAATGGCTTAGTCCTGAGATAGGCTTTGCACCAGTAGCAGATGGAACTTTTCTACCATTAAATCCATTAGAAAATTTTATAGGCTCACCCATAAAATTAATTGTTGGGACTAACTCAGATGAATATCGACTTTGGTCAGAATTTGAACCCTATTTTTTAAATTTAACAGAAGAACAATTTACCAAGAGACTTAAAAAAATGTTTCATCAAGATAGAATTTCTAAAATTCAAGAACATTATCTTGATCAGAATCTTGAGAATGATAAATATAAAAATGCTTTATCAAATATTATGACTGACTGGACTTTTGGGATGCATGCACTTGAGCTGCTAGAAAATCATAAACATCAATCCTTTGGATATCTATTTAGTGAAGCAAGCCCTTTGTTTGCTGGTCGACTTGGTGCATATCATGCAAGTGAACTACCCTATCTATTTGGCTCATGGCAAAAAAAACCTTTCAAAAGAATATGCTCTAAAAATGCCAGTACAACATCTGAAATACTTCAAGTTTTATGGACTCAATTTGCCAAGAGAGGTCTCCCATCTTATGAATCTATTGTTTTGAAACCATTTGCAGAAAATCAATCAATAGCTTGCATTAATTCAAGCCTTGAATTACAAAAGCATAATAAAATTAAAAAATTAACATTACTCCATGAATCAAAAATTAATTATTAAATTCTTTCTATTTTTTCCTATGGGTCTAATAATCTTAAGCTCATGTATGAATAGTCCTGAGATAAACGGCTCAACGAATATTCGTACTTCGTCAGGTATCGTCCAAGGAGCACTAAAAAATGGGATAGTATTTTGGGAAGATATACCCTATGCAGCTCCACCTGTTGGAGATTTTCGGTGGAAAGCTCCAAGGGCTCTCATTTCTCCAGAATCTTTGATTGAAACAAAAGAAGGTAATGGCTGCCTCCAAGAGGCAAGTATTTATGCCGGCATTCAGGGCGATGGGATTGTTGGCCAAGAAGACTGCTTGTACTTAGATATTCAGGCTCCGATTCATAGCTTGAATAAAAGATTGCCAGTTATGTTTTGGATTCATGGAGGAGGCAATACTTCAGGTGTAAAAGATTATTATAACTTTTCAGAATTTATAAAAAAACAACAAGTAATCGTTGTCACAATTAATTATCGTCTTGGTCCAATGGGATGGTTTACTCATCCTGCAATTCAGGGGCTTCAAAGCGGGTTAGATAAAACCTCTAATTTTGGCACGCTAGACATTATCCAGGCTCTCCGATGGGTTCAAAGTAATATTGCCTCGTTTGGTGGAAATTCAGATAATGTGACTATATTTGGCGAATCTGCTGGGGGGCACAACGTTCTTTCTCTGCTCTCATCACCGATCAGTAATGGCTTGTTTCATAAAGCTATTTCTCAATCTGGGTACACAACTACTTATACTCTTGAAGAAGCTTATGGGGTAGATAGTAATGGAGAGACTATCAATCAACTTGGCTCAGACATAGTGCTATCTCAGAATGATTTATCTGGTTACGGAAGCATTAAGCAGCTTTATGCAGAGGACCCTCTAGAATATGGCGAAGAATTCCAACGTTACATGAGATCAATTGATGGAATAGATCTTTTTAACTCATATAATAAAATCGTAGAGAATACTTTTGATCGCCTTCCACTTTTAACCAGAGATGGAATTGTCTTGCATGTTGATGGGATGCGAGCTGGGTTGGTTGCGTCAAAAAATAAAAATAATATCCCGGTTATTGCTGGCTCCAATAAGGATGAGCTTTCTCTTTGGCTTGGTACTAATAGGTATTTTGTAAAAGGCTCATATCCTTTAACTAAACTTATCCCAATACCAAAAATAGAATTTAGAAAAGAAGAGCTATATAAATTATGGGTTAAAACAAGATCTCAAGGGTGGAAGCTGAGAGGTGTGGATCACCCATTAATGGACCTTGAGAAAGCTGGATATGACTCACTCTTTGCTTACAGGTTTGATTGGGATGATCAAAAAAGCTCTTATTTTGCAGACTTTCCTAATTTAATTGGTGCCGCCCATGGTTTCGAAATTTCATTTATTACTGGTGATTACAAATTTGGACCCATTGGGCGCTATGTCTATCCTAAAGGTGAGCTCAGAGACGAAATGCAAGAAACTATGATGAATTCTTGGGCTTCCTTTGCAAAAAATGGAGCCCCTAGTACAGGAAAAAAACAAGAATGGTCAAAATTTAGCTCCAAAGAGCGAGCTTTCCTAAAGTTGGATTCTGATGAGCACTTAAGCATGGATAAGGAAATGCTATCTCTTAAATACATCTTAGGCAATGTTCGATTATCGCCTGTTGGAACCTTGTTAGAAAAATGCTTATTAGCCAAAGAGACTTTTGATAACATCGGAAATCCACTTCCTAAAGATTATTCATTATGGAATCAGGGGGCATGCATTCAATTCAATGCAAATAAAGAAAGAGAAAAAATTAACGATGATTTAATAGCAGAATTTGGTTCGGTATCCGTTTATGGCGAATAATGGATTTTAAATTTAAGAAAACCTTTCTGTTTTTTAATTTCCTTTTTTTCTTATCTGGCTGTGGTTCAGATGTTGATCCAGGGTCGCTGGAGGGCAATCCTCGCGCAAGCGAATCAATCTATGAACAAGACTTAAGATTTTTTCAGACCAAAGAAAATTTACTTGGCTCAAACCAAGATGATTCGTCACAAATCTTATTTGGTGATTTACATGTCCATACCACTTATTCGATCGACGCTTTTACATTAGAACTACCCATGATGGGTCTTCAGGGCGCTCATGATAGTGCTATGGCTTGTGACTTTGCAAGATATTGTGCAAATTTAGATTTTTTCAGTTTCAATGATCACGCTGAAAACCTCACTCCAGAACATTGGCGCGCACAAAAAGAGATTATTCAGCAATGCAATATTTCAAACGATGATCCTGTAACTAATGATTTAGTTGTATTTCCTGGTTGGGAGTGGACCCAAATTGGAACATCCAAAGATAATCATTGGGGACATAGAAATGTTATTTTTAAGAATATTCAAGATTTACCAGCGAGACCTATCGGCTCTAGAACACCTGAATCTGGTCTAGGCGTATTTGATACTACTCAACAAGCAGTAAAAGCCAGATGGATTGATGTATTTAATTTCAAAAGGTACTCTGATCTAAACTGGCTTCTTAATACCGTAAGAAATATTCCCTTTTGTGACGAAGGGACGCCATCAACTGAACTTCCTTTGGATTGTTATGAGTATGCAAGAACTCCGAAAGATCTTTTTTCTAAACTGGATGAATGGAAAAGTGAAAGCATTGTTATTCCTCATGGTCAATCATGGGGTTTTC
>Ga0315320_10000082_pt1 | contig 72091 bp, 46 predicted proteins | sample M140m21515metaG_FD_203458 | JGI IMG/M metagenome (GOLD analysis project Ga0315320, IMG submission 203458) | Ammonia-oxidizing marine archaeal communities from Monterey Bay, California, United States - M1 40m 21515 | ecosystem: Environmental > Aquatic > Marine > Coastal | place: USA: California... | reverse complement strand
CCCCTTCGCCTACGCCGGCGGTAAGGAAAACCTTCCGCATCCCGACGTGCCTGCCCCATTTCGTGATGATTTCGGCGCCATTGACGGTTCCTTCGGTCCTTTGCGAAAACTTCTGCCCGAAGAAAAATTAACCTGGCGTACGGGTGGTTGGCGCAAACAACTGGAAATGCGCTACGAATCCGACGACGACCGTGATTCCACAGGGGATGAACTCAACGCCCAATGGGCCGTGAAACGCCTCAAGGAAATCGCCGCTGACCCACAGGCGAAACCGTTTTTCATGGGCGTTGGCTTTGTGCGCCCACACACGCCATTGATTGTACCGCAGAAGTATTTCGACCGGTTCCCTCTCCAATCCATCGAACTGCCAGACATCCTGCCCGATGATACGAAGGATACCTACAAGCACACCGTGGACCCCGCCGACGGCGACCGAGGCGATGAGATGTATCAAAGCCTCTTGGAGTCCTTTGACGGCCATGGCGAGCTGGCCTTGAAGAAGTTCATTCAAGCCTATCTCGCAAGTGTGGCATCGGTGGACGACCTTGTCGGCGAAGTCCTCGACGCGCTCGATAATTCCCGACTCAAGGACAACACCATTGTCATCTTCACTAGCGACCACGGCTGGGGCATGGGCGAGAAGAATCATCTCTACAAGAACTCACTCTGGCAGGAGAGCACACGTGTACCGCTAATCCTGCGCGCGCCCGGGATTTCGAAATCCGGTGGAGTTTCCGATCTGCCGGTCAGCCTGATCGATCTCTACCCCACTCTTATCGATCTGTGTGACCTACCGTCGAACACCATGAAGAATGAGAAAGGCAGACCCCTTGATGGTCACAGCCTGAAACCGTTGCTGACCCAACCGGCAAGCGGCCAGTGGACGGGACCGAACACCGCCCTGACCGCGCTCTACAAATGGGCTAACCATTACGACCCGGCTAAACAGAGCTACAGCCTGCGCGCAAAAGACTGGCGCTACATCCGCTACAGCAATGGTAAAGAGGAACTCTATCACACTGTCAAAGATCCCCACGAGTGGGAGAATATCGCCCACGATTCTACCCATCGTCCCCAACTGGAGTCCTACCGCAAAGAATTGCTCGCCATGATCCCTTCACGACCCAAGCCAAAGCCTACCGTAACCGACGCTGAATTGTGGAAGGCCAATTATTTCCGGAAATTCCCGCAGGCGGACGCCAACAGCGATGGCAAATTGACTTGGCCGGAATTACAGGAGCACCGGAAAAAATCTAGGCCTTCCTCTACTCCAGACGCCCCATCCGGCAAACGTTCCCAAGTCCAACCGGAAAATCGCAAGAGCTTAAACTAATCCCTCCGCAATGAGCCTTCGATTGACCGTCATCCTGACCGCGCTGTGGATCAGCCTGCCCGCGCAAGCAGAGCGCGCTGACCGCCCCAACGTCATCGTCATTATGGCGGACGATATCGGAGCCGAAGGGCTCGCGTGCTACGGAAGTACCATCTACACCACGCCGCACCTCGACCGCATGGCCGCGGAAGGTCTGCGATTCGAAAACGCCTACGCCACGCCCTTGTGCACGCCCACGCGGGTAATGATCATGAGCGGTCTCTACCCGCCGCGCACCGGTTTCCGCGCCCTCATCGGCAAGGGCGAAGGCGTCCGGATGCCCACAAGAATCCGGACCTTCGGGCATGATTTCCGCGCCGCTGGCTACGCCACCGCCGTCACCGGAAAATGGCAACTCGGAAAGTTCGACGAATTCCCAGACCAACCCATCGAGCACGGCTTCGACGAATACTGCATGTGGACCTGGGTGTACGGTGACCAAAAATCCAGCCGTTACTACAAACCGCAGATTTATCACAACAGCAAAGTCATCAACGGCGGCGAACGTGACTTCGGTCCAGATTACTTCCACGATTTCGCCCTGGACTTCATCGACCGCAAAAAAAACGAGCCCTTCTTTCTCTACTACCCCATGGCGCTCGTCCATTCCCCATTCGTGCATCCGCCCAAACTGGAGAAACTGGCCCGGACGAATTTCAGAGACGACCTCGACAAGCAGACCATCGCCTTCGGCCACATGATCACCTACATGGACCATGTCGTTGGCAGCCTTCTCAATCGCCTGAAAAAATACGGCCTCGACAAGAACACGCTCGTCCTGTTCACCGGCGACAACGGCACGCACAAAAACATTACCAGCCAACTTCCCGGCCTAAAGCTCAAGGGAGGCAAAGGCACGATGACCGAAGCCGGCAGCCGCGTTCCCCTGCTCGCCTGGTGGCCCGGCACTATTCGGCCCGGCGTGCGCGATGAATTCTTCTGCCTCGTCGACGTCCTGCCCACCGTCACCTCACTGGCCGGTATCCGGCTCAACCGCAAGGTCGACGGCCTCAATCTCGCCCACCACCTCACCGGTGGTCCCGGCAAGAACCGCGAGCACGTCCTCATCAACTACGGGCGCGGCTACTTCGTGCGAGACAAACGCTTTCGTCTCAATCAGGACGGTAAACTCTACGACATCCCCGTCACTTCCAACGCCGCCCGCTACAGCGAACAGTTAACCACCGACCTCGAGCACCAAGGCCACCGCCGACGCCTCCAAACCCTGCTCGACAATTTCATGGCCATCGAAAACGAGTACACCACCGACAAAGTTCAGTCCCTTAATAATAAGCAATGAAGCCCCTGTTCGCTGCCATCGTTTCAATGCTCCTGTTGACCGGTTTCTCTGCCCAATCGGCAGACCACCCCAATTTTGTGGTAATCTTCACGGACGACCAAGGCTATGGCGATCTCAGTTGCTTCGGCGGCAAACATGTCCACACCCCACGCATCGATCGGATGGCCAAGGAAGGAGCCAAGCTCACCAGCTTTTACGTGGCGGCTCCAGTCTGCACGCCCTCGCGCGCGGCCTTGATGACCGGCTGTTACCCGACCCGCATCGACATGGCCACCGGCTCCAAGTTCGGCGTCCTCTTGTCAGGCGATCCCAAGGGGCTCAACCCCAAAGAGGTCACAATCGCCGAGGCCCTCAAAAGCGTCGGTTACAAAACCGCCATCTACGGCAAGTGGCACTTGGGCGACCAACCCGAGTTCTTGCCAACGCGCCAAGGGTTCGACGAGTTCTTCGGCATCCCATATAGCCACGACATCCATCCGTTCCACCCGCGGCAAAGTCACTTCCAATTCCCACCTCTGGCCTTGCTCGAAAACGAAACGGTCACCGAAATGGATCCCAACGCAGATTACCTGACCAAACGCATCACCGAACATGCGGTGTCATTCATTGAGCGAAACAAGAACGAGCCATTCTTTCTCTACGTCCCCCACCCGATTCCACATAAGCCACTCCATGTGGCACCGCCGTTCATGAAAGGTGTGACGAAGGAAATCACTGAGAAACTAAAACTCGAGGATGGCTCGGTCGACTACAAGACCCGCGACCGTCTCTTTCGTCAGGCCATCAACGAGATCGACTGGTCCGTGGGACGCATCCTCGATACCCTCAAAAAGCACGGCCTTGACGACAACACGATGGTGATCTTCACCTCCGATAATGGTCCAGCCATTGGCAGCGCCGGCCCGCTAAAAGGCCGCAAAGGCAGCACCTTCGAGGGTGGTATGCGCGAAGCCACAGTGATCCGTTGGCCTGGAAAAATCCCGGCCGGCAAAACCAATCCCGAACTCATGACCACCATGGATCTACTCCCCACGTTCGCCAAACTCGCCGGCGCCAAGCTCCCGAATGACCGCGTCATCGACGGCAAAGACGTCTGGCCGGTACTCACCGGCAAGGCGAGCACTCCGCATAAAGCCTTTTTCTACCACAGCCGCACCAACCTCAACGCCGTGCGCTCGGGTAATTGGAAGCTCCATGTTAACAAGGGCAAACCTACCCAACTATACAATCTGGAAACCGATATCGGTGAAAAACAAAATGTGCTAAAGGCAAACCCTGATATTGTGCGTCGCCTCCAAAACCATCTTCAGACATTCACCAACGATATCTCAAAAAACAGTCGGCCGGCCGCTTTTGTGGAAAACGCCAAACCCCTTTCTAAATAACACATGAAATCATTCTCACTCCTGAAGCTTATTACTGTTCTAATATTGATGGGTGGCATGACACATGCCACCGACGAAAAGCCCCCGAACATCTTGTTCATCTTCACGGATGATCACGCGCTAAACGCCATTTCCGCGTATGGTGGGCCGTTGGCGAAAATTGCGCCCACACCGCATCTAGATCGCATCGCCAAAGAGGGCATGCTCTTCAGGCATTGTCTGGTGAGTAATTCCATCTGCGCCCCGTCGCGCGCGGTGGTATTGACCGGAAAATATTCGCACCTGAACGGGCAGCTCACCAACAAGGACATGTTTGATGGTTCGCAACAGACCGTATCTAAACTTCTAAAAAAAGCCGGCTACCAAACCGCCATCGTTGGCAAATGGCACCTTAAATCCACACCCACTGGATTTGATCATTTCGAGGTGCTTAAAGGTCAGGGTCAGTACTACAACCCGTTACTGTTCACCAACGGAAAAAACGTGAAGCACACCGGTTACACGACTGATATTATCACGGATCAATCATTGAAATGGCTCGAAACACGCAACGCGGATAAACCATTTTTTCTCATGACCCAACACAAGGCACCGCACGGGCGCTGGGAACCAGCGTTGCGTCATCTGGAGGTGTTTGAGGACATGGAAATTCCGGAGCCGCCGACGCTCTTCGACAATTACGCTGGCCGAACCACAGCACCGGCCCAGCATAAGATGGGCATTGCTGATCACATGGGCCCTCATCGTTTAATGTTCCAGTACTCCAGTAAATTCACCCCGGAACAATTCAAGATTTTCGACGGCCATTTCCGTCCGCGCAATGAGGCATTCGAGAAACTCAACTTGCAGGGTAAGGCTCGCACGCGCTGGAATTACCAACGCTACATCAAAAATTACCTCCGTTGCGTAAAGGCAGTGGATGAAAATGTCGGCCGACTGCTGGAGTATCTTGACGACAACGGGCTCGCCAATAACACCGTGGTTATCTACAGCTCCGACCAGGGCTTCTGGCTCGGCGAACATGGCTGGTTTGACAAGCGCTGGATGTACGAAGAAAGCCTGCACACACCGCTCATCGTCCGCTGGCCCGGCCAAATCCAACCCGACACCACCAATACCGATCTCGTTTCCAATCTCGACTTCGCCCAAACCTTCCTCGATATCGCTGGTGCCAGACAACCCGGTGATATGCAGGGCCTTGCCCTCACGCCGTTGCTTCGCGGAAAAACGCCGGCCAACTGGCGCAAAACTCATTACTATCACTACTACGAAGCCGGCGGACACGGTGTGCCCGTGCACTACGGTGTCACCGATGGTCGGCACAAACTCATACGTTTCCCCGATGACACTCTTGATGCTTGGGAATTTTTCGATCTAAAAAAAGATCCCAACGAAATGCAAAGCCGCTACGGCGACCCGCAATACACCCGCACCATTGCCGCCCTGAAAGAAGAACTCAACCGCCTGCGCAAACAGTATCAGGTGGAGAATTTCGAAAACCCTTAACCCACTCTCACATCTCAAACATAATGAAAAACTCCCTCACGAATCCGAAATTAAAAAATTGGCTCTGCCTCGGCGCAATGGCGATCGGCTTCAATGCCGCGCCACTTCTAGCTCAGGAAGGGCAGGCGAACCCGCCGCGGGTGAACAATGAAAAGCCCGGCAATCGCGGACAGGTGAAACGAGTGCATCCGCATGCGCTCAAGCTGATCCTGCAAGGGAAGGAAAAGGAGGCTATCGCTTATCTGAAGGAGACCTCTGCCTTTGAGGTGAATCCCAAACATACCCAGCTGTTACTGGACATCGCCAACGAAAAGCCCAACGCCTGGAAGTACGATGCCACAACTTGGCCATGGGAACGCGCGCTGCCCAACACGGCGTTGAAGAAGGACGAGCCGGCGGATAAATTCACCATCGCCTTTGGCGGCGGCTCAGGCTACGTGCCCGCCAACGAACGCGTGTGGAACACCATCGGCGCCCTCGACCCACGCGCGGTCCTGTTGCTCGGCGACAATGTTTATATCGACGATCCTGAAACACCAGAAATGCAACTGTTCCACTACTACCGCCGCCAAAGCCAACCCGAGTGGATGAAGCTGGCAAAGACCGTGCCGATCTACGGCATCTGGGATGACCACGACTTTACCACTAACGACGGCTGGGGTGGACCCGATATCGAAAAGCCCAAATGGAAGCGCAAGGTCTGGGAAATATTTAAGGAGAATTACGACAACCCATACTACGGTGGTGGCGAGAAACAACCCGGCTGCTGGTTTGATTTTCGGATCGGTGACGTCCACTTCGTGATGATCGATGGCCGCTACTATCGCGAATCGCCGCGCAGTAAGGAGAATCCCTCAATGCTTGGCCCAGCTCAGTTGAAATGGCTCAAGCAAACGCTCAAGCAGCCGGCCACCTTCAAAGTGCTCTGCACCAACGTGCCTATGACGCCGAAGGTGAAACCTGGCTCCAAGGATACCTGGGACGGCTTTGCCGGTGAGCGCTCGCAGATATTTAAGTTTATCGCCGAGCAAAAAATCCCCGGGCTCGTCATCCTTTCCGCCGACCGCCATCGTTCCGACGCATACAAAATCGATACTGGCATCAAGGGCATGTATCACTTGTACGAATGCCAATCCTCGCGCCTGACAAACCAGCACGTGCACGGCCTGATCAAGCACTCCCTCTTCGGCTACAACGAAAAGCAATCTTTCGGGCGTGTTGATTTTGATCTCAAAGCAGACGACCCAACCTTCAAGTACACCGTCATCAACATCGACGGCAAACCCATCCACTCACTCACCGTCAAACGTAGCGAACTGCAGCTTAAATAAACGCACATCCAATCATGAAACTCACATCCGCACTTACCACCCTCACCGCGCTTCTTTTTGGGGCGTTCACCACGCAAGCCGCTCCCGATGGCACCCGGCCCAATGTGATTCTAATCATGGCCGATGACATGGGCTACGAGGCCCTGTCCTCCAACGGTAGCGAATCTTGCAAGTCGCCCAACCTCGACAAGCTGGCAGCCAAAGGCGTGCGCTTCACCAATTGTTTCTCAAACCCCATCTGCACGCCGTCACGCGCAAAGATCATGACCGGCCATTACAACGTCCGGAACTACGTGAAGTTCGGCTGGCTGGATCGGGGGCAAACCACCTTCGCTCACCAACTCAAGGCCGCCGGTTATGCGACCGCCATCGCCGGCAAATGGCAACTGGGCAAGGACAAGGATTCACCGCAGCATTTCGGATTCGAACAATCCTGCCTCTGGCAACACACTCGCAGTGGTCGGTCTAACGATGGGGATAAACGCATCGACCGCCGTTTCGTCAACCCGCTGTTGGAGATCAACGGCAAAGAGAAGGATTACACCAACGGCGAATACGGTCCGCAGATCTGCACCGACTTCATCTGCGACTTTATCGACACAAACAAGAAGAAGCCGTTCCTCGTGTACTACCCGATGATTCTCACCCATTGCCCCTTCGACCCCACACCAGACTCCACCGACTGGGATCCCAAGCGGCTCGGGTCCACCACCTACAAGGGCGACCGCGAAGACCCTCAGCGACACTTCGTCGACATGGTTGCTTACGCCGACAAGGCAGTCGGGCAGATTGTGGCACAGCTCGAGAAATCCGGTGTGCGCGACAACACGCTGATCATCTTTACGGGTGATAATGGTACGGACACACCCATTGTTACCCCATGGAACGGAACTAAGGTTGTGGGAGGCAAAGGCACCATGAGCGACACGGGCACACGCGTGCCGCTCATCGCCAGTTGGCCGGGTGGTATCCACAAGCCTGGGCGCGTCGTGAACGATCTTGTCGAATTCACCGATATGTTTCCGACCCTCTGCGAAGTCACCGGCGCCAAACTGCCAAAGGACCATCCAAATGACGGTGCAAGCATCGCACCCATCCTCAAAAACAAAGCCGAGACCCGCACGAAGGACTGGATTTACATCTGGTATCGAAAACAAGTCATGGTGAGAAACAAACAATACTCACTAGTCGCCAATCAGGATGGCACCGGAGCCGCCCTCACTCGCTACAAGGGTTCCTTTGATGGCAAACAACTAAAGGATAATAAGCTCACCAAGACCGAACGCGCATTGAAAGCGCAGTTCGAAACCAAGATCGCCGAACTGGCCAGGACACGCCTCACCACCGCCAGCGAGGAAGGCCGCAAACAAGGGCTAAAGAATAAAACCAACCGGTGAAAATACAGAACCTTATGAACAACCCCATCGAATTACCAAAGAGCGAAACGATTTAAGCAAAGGCAAAAACTGCCTCATTGTGCACTTCCCATTCCAACTAATAGTGAGATTGAAGCGGTACTGAAACCGATCCAGTTGGAGAAATAATATGAAAATAAAATTTAGCATCCTCAGCCTATTCTCACTGATACTGCTGGTGTCGACATCCTTTGCCGGCGCTCAGAAAAAGCCGAACATCGTTTTCATCCTAGCCGATGATCTGGGTTTCGGGGACCCCGGTTGCTACGGCCATCCCTATGCGAAAACGCCCAACATCGATGGCCTCGCCAAAAGCGGCACACGCTTCACTCGGCACTACGCCACTGGAGTGACTTGTCAGCCCAGCCGAGTTGGCTTCATGACCAGCCGACATCCGCGTAGCTTTGAGCGACGCGTAGGTGACTTTGGCTTTGACGGCCGTGCAACCATCACAGAGCTGCTTAAAAATAACGGGTATACCACCGGCCATTTTGGGAAGTGGCACATCGGCCCTGGAGCCGGAGGGAAAAAAGTGTCGGAAAGGGTTCCTCCCGCATCTGACTACGGCATTGATGAGATCAAGGTTCTCGAGTCTTTGAAGGACCGTACTAAAGGGCGCGACGACAACACCTTCGAGGCCGCCATGGACTTCATCGAACGCCACAAAGACGGACCATTTTATGTCAACGTGTGGGCCCACATCACCCATTTCAGAGTCCCGTCGGATACCGTGTTTACCGAGAAGTTCAGTAGTCTGAAAGTCGATGAGTCTCTCTTTGGTCCCTACATGAAGACCAACAAGTTCGAAGTCTGTCGGGGGGAATGGGGACTGACCGTTGATCCCTGCATGAGAAACTACCTAGCTGACGTCTGGAGCCTCGACGCTGCGATCGGCCGCTTGCTATCGAAACTGGATCAACATGGACTCTCCGAGAACACCATAGTCGTTTTCACCAGCGATCAGGGACCCGCTAGAAACACACTCAATACTCTGAAATCCAATCAGGTCGGTGACACGACCCGCGCGAACATGATGGGGTGGACCAAAGGGCTTCGTGGCGGTAAGCACGAGATGTACGAAGGCGGTGTGCGTATCCCCTTCATTGTCCGTTGGCCGGGCAAGGTGCCCGTCGATACCGTCAATGACAGTAGTATCCTCTCCGGCCTAGACTTCCTGCCGACGCTCTGCCACCTAACCGGCACGCCTTACGATAAGAAGAAATTCGAGGGATTGAACGTCGCCGACGTTTGGCTGGGAGAAAAACGGAACCCGGAACGCTTTCTTTACTGGAAGAAGCAGTTCCCTGTAGGCCTGAGCAAGAACTGGAAGTACCACGTAAACAAACAGACCGGCGATGAACTGTATAACTTGGATAGTGATCCGTATGAAGCAACGAACGTCATCGCCAAGCGCCCTGAGCAAGCGGCCAGCATGCTAAAGTCCATCACGGCCTGGGACCAGTCCCTGCCTCCTTTGCCTCGGCCCGTTGCTCCTTCGAAACGAAAAGCCGGGACGGAAAGCCCTGAGTCAAAGAAAAAGACAGAGAAGGATGTGCCTTCACAATCGAAAGCAAAGAAGAACGAACCCGTTTCCTACCCATGGCAAAACTACAAAGGACCACTCAAGCAGAACTGGTTCGACATGCGGAATGGCTTGAAGAATTCGCAGTATGTCTTTGAGAAGACCAAAAAAGGTACGGTTGCTTTCGTCGGTGGCTCGATAACCGGAATGCCCTGGCGAAAGACAGTGATGGCAAATTTGAAGAAACGTTTCCCGGATACGGAGTTCAATTTCATTCTCGCCGGCGTGGGCTCGACCGGAACGATGTACGGCGCGTTTCGACTCGATCGCGACGTCATTCAAAAGGGAAAAGTCGACCTACTCTTCGAGGAAGCCGCAGTCAATGATCAGGCTATCGGGAGAACGGTCGATCAATCGATTCGTGGCATGGAAGGAATTGTACGACGCGCTCGACAGGCGAATCTTAATATGGATATCGTGATGATGCATTTTGTCTGCCCGGATAAGCTCGAAGATTTAGAGAAGGGCAAGACTCCTCATGTGATACAAAGTTTCGATAAGGTCGCCGAGCACTACGGTGTCCCTACTCTTGACCTTACGCGAGAGGTTTACGAACGGATCAAACGTGGAGAATTCACTTGGAAAGATGACTTCAAAGGAGTGCACCCATCGCCCTTCGGGCAGCAACTCTATGCCGACAGTATCGAACGCTTACTCGATGAGGCATGGTCTGATGAACCAACACGCCTTAAACCACATTTCTGGCCAGTTAGATTAGACAAGGCTTCCTATTATGAAGGCAAACTATTTGCTCCGCGAATTGCCAAAAAACTGAACGGGTTTGCGCTTCAGACCGACTATAATGCGACTGCAGAAGGCGGCAAGGTGCGGACGGGCTGGAACGAGCGACCGCAGTTGATCGGGCATAAACCGGGCGACAGTTTCGAACTCAAGTTCAGAGGTTCGGCGGTTGCCATCCAGGTGATTGCCGGCCCCAAAGCAGGTATCATCGAACACAGCGTCAATGGTTCTGATTGGGTGAAGCAGGATTTGTTTGTCGAAAAGAACAGTTTCAAACTGCACCTGAACCGCATCTATATCCTGAGAGATGGACTCGACTCGAAAAAGGAACATACCCTGTCCGTTCGAATCGCTGACAAACGACACGTGCTGAGCAAAGGCAATAACTGCCGCATCGTCTATTTTGGACTGAACGGCGACCCGCGCACCCCCAAAGGCGTCAGCGTCGACGGTGTCTATTTCGATGGTTCGAAAGGCTATGGGCCTGAGAAGTAGAATGAAGACCGTGTCCAGAGGCTGAAGAACAAAATCGACAGTTAACCTTTTTCAAATCTACCGGAACATGAAACCCCTTCACCTTTTCGCCGCCGTGTTGGCGACCGTAATTTCCCTGCCCGCGCAAGGTGCCAAGCGGCAGCCGCCGCCCGTTCGCAAATTTGATGGACCGGGCGCGCCCAAGTTCATTCGACTCGATGCCAAGCCCGGCCTCAACCCGCCCGTGGCCGCCAATGGCAATTACCTGATTGGCCCGGAATACCAGCCGGCGCCGGAGAACAAGGCCAACCCCAACGTGCCGCAGGGCAAGATTCACCAGTTCAAAATTGATTCCCGCACCACCAAGCTGCTGAGCCCCGGTATCGCGCGCAAGGTCTTTGGCACGGTCGATCCCAACAACCCCAAGACCTTGATCGTCGACACGCACAAGATTGATTACGTCCGCCAGGTCACCGTTTACGTGCCCGCCCAGTACCGCCCCGGCAAGCCCGCCCCCTTCATCGTGTGCCACGACGGGCCTAAGGGAAAACCCAACCTCACACTGCCCCGCATTCTCGATAACCTGATCGCCCAGAAACGCGTTCCCGCCCAGATCGCTATCATGGTGGCTAACGGCGGCGGCGATGCTCAAGGCCATCAACGAGGCAAGGAATACGACACCATGTCCGGCCTGTTCGCCGAATACATCGAGACCGAGGTGTTGCCGTTGGTGGAGAAAAACTGCGGCGTGAAACTCACCAAGAATCCGGATGGCCGGGCCGTGATGGGCAGCAGCTCCGGCGGTTCCGCCGCCCTGATCATGGCGTGGTACCGCACTGATCTTTACCACCGCGTGCTGACCACCTCCGGCACCTTCGTCAACCAGCAATGGCCGTTCAATCCCAAGACCCCCGGCGGCGCCTGGGATTTTCACGACCAGCTCATCCCGCAGAGTCCTGAGAAACCGCTTCGCATCTTTCTGGCCGTGGGCGACCGCGACAACTTCAACCCGAATGTCATGCGCGACGACATGCATGATTGGGTGGAAGCCAACCATCGCATGGCCAAGGTGCTCGAGGCCAAGGGTTACGATTACCAATATCTGTTTTGCCAAAACTCCGGCCACGGCATACGCAACGCCAAGACCCAGTTCCTGCCCCACGCACTGGAATGGGTCTGGCACGGCTACAAACCGAAGGAGTAATCCACCGTATGAAACCGCTGTTCTACCTCCTGATCGCGACAACCGCCGGCGTCACCGCGGCCGCCGCCAAGCCCAATGTGCTGTTCGTCATTTCGGACGACCTGAACTATGCCCTCGGCGGACTAGGCCATCCGGAATCTAAGACACCTAACCTCGACCGGTTTGCCAAGACGGGCGTTAGCTTTACGCGGGCGTATTGTCAGTTTCCGTTCTGTGGCCCCTCGCGAGCCTCCATCATGACGGGCCAGTATCCGTTGGTGAACGGCGTGATACGAAACGGAGGCAAGGTTGATCCCAATCGAGTGACCCTTCCCCGACACTTTGCCAACCACGGCTATTGGACTGCACGCGTGAGCAAGATTTATCACATGGGTATTCCCATCGACATTGCACAAGGAACGTCCGGCCCAGATCATGCCGCTTCTTGGCACGAGGCCCATAATATCACCGCCCTCGAAACGATGACGCCCGGCAAACTGGCCGATTACACGCATCCGGACGCCGCCGAGCATTACCCCGCCGAACGCATCAAGTGGGCCGACGCCCATCGCGCAGGAATCCCCTACAAGATGCATCCCTCCATACGCGGCGATTACGCTGTGCTCGAAGTAGCGGACAAGGACACCGGATTACTCGCCGACACCATGGCCGTCGACAAGGCCCTCGCGCTGCTCAAAGGCCGCCAAGAGAAAGCCAAGCCCTTCTTTCTCGCTGTCGGCCTGGTGCGTCCGCACTTCCCGTTTGTAGCGACCGAGGGCAGCCTTGAACCTTATGATGCCCGTCGACTGGCTTATCCGGATTTTCCGAAGGACGACCACGCCGACATGCCTTCCGGCTCCAAGGGGCGCATGATGGAGTTAGGGAAAACCGCCGTCCGTGAAGTCCGCCGCGGTTACTACGGCGCGGTGACTTATATGGATGAGCAATTTGGCCGGCTCATGAGCGGGCTCGATCATCTCAAGCTTCGCGGCAACACCATCGTCGTCTTCGTCTCCGACCACGGCTACTTACTCGGCGAACATCAGATGTGGAAAAAAGGAGTCCTCTGGAACGAGGCCATTCACGTACCCCTCATCATTTCGGCGCCAGGCAAAAAGCAAGGCGCGCGCACCCATCACATCGTCGAACTCGTCGACCTATACCCTACCCTTGCCGAACTCGCGAGCTTGCCGCCCGAACCCAAGGCGCAAGGGCAAAGCCTGGTTCCTTTGCTCAACAACCCGATCGCCAAACTCGATCGGCAAGATGCGATGACCACCGTTTCCCGCGGCCATGGCCTGCGCTCAGACAAATGGGCCTTCATGTGGTACCCCGCCTCCAAGCGCGCCCAAACGGAGGGCTTCATGCTCTACGACATGGAGAAAGATCCGAAACAATTCACCAACCTCGCCGAGGACCCCGCCCACGCCGCCACCAAGGCCAAACTCTTCAAGCATTTGAAGCAGCGGCTGGAATTGGCCCAATAACACACTGCTAAAAGCTGGTTTCGACCGCGGGTTTGACTCATGTTTCGCACTCTCATCATGACACGTATCAGCATCCTTTTCTTTGCCCTAGCTCTGTGTCTCAAGGCTGAATCGCGCCCACCCAACATCGTGTTCATTTTCATTGATGACTGGGCCTGGAACGGCACGCCGATTGCCTTTGATGAAGCGATGGCCAACTCCAAGATGCCCGTGCTGCAGATGCCTCATCTCAAGCGGTTTGCGCGCGATGGCATGAAGTTTCGCAATGCCTACGCCTCGCCGCAGTGTTCGCCTTCGCGTGTATGTGTGCAGACCGGTCAATCCTCCCCGCGCAACGGCTACACCGTGTTCTCGAATGCGCTCGGGCAGGATTATTTTAACATTAAGAAATCGCGGGGCCTGCCGGTGATCTCCTGCATCTCGAACATGACGCTTGATCCCGAGGCGGTCACCATTCCCGAAGCGCTCAAACCGTTGGGCTATGTGAGCGCGCATTTTGGTAAATGGCATATGCGCGGTGATCCCGGCGATGAGGGTTACATCGCGCATGACGGCGATACCACCAACGACCCCGGCAACACCGTTGGCAAAGTCGCCCGACTGCCCGAGAACCTCACCGACCCCAAACTGATGTTCAGCGTCACCAAACGCTCGATGGATTTCATCGACGTACAGGCCAAGGCGAAGCGGCCCTTTTACCTGCAGATTTCCCACTACGCCATGCACGAGGGCCGCGAATGTCTGCCCGCCACACGCACCAAGTACGTGAAACATCCGTCCATCCAGGCCTACTACAAGCGCGCCCGCAAGACGGCAGACAACATCAACCGCAAACAGGATCCTGCCATCTGGCTGGGCATGGCCGAGGATCTCGACCGCTGCATCGGCAACGTGCTCACCAAGCTCGAGCAGACTGGCCTTGCGGATAACACCTACGTCGTGGTGATGTCCGACAACGGATATCGCCACAAGGAACTCAAGCTGCATCCTAAACTCACCCAGCCCATGCACGCGCACAAATGGTGGGTATGGCAGGGCGGCATTCGTGTGCCGATGATCGTGCGCGGCCCCGGTATCCCCGCCGATAGTACCTTTGATGGCAACGTAGTGAACTACGATCTGCTCCCTACCTTCGTCGACTGGGCCGGCGGTCAGCCCAAAAAATTAAAAAACATCGATGGCGTTTCCCTAGCCAGCTATTTGCGCGGTCGGAAACCGGACGAGGCCTTCCTCAAGCGGCATCTCTATTTTCATTACCCACACAACCGCACCTCCATGCCACACTCGGCCATTGTATCCGGCACGGACAAAGTCATCCACTTTTACGGCCATGACGACATCCCGATGCTCTTCGACCTCGCCAAGGACGAAGCCGAGACCACCAACCTCGCCGGCAAAAATCCCGAGCAGCACCAGGCGCTCTTCGGTGAGATGATGCGCTACCTCAGGGCCGTCGACGCCCGGATCCCCAAGGTGAACTCGGACTTCGACCCCAAGGCATACAAACAAATGGAAGCCTACGAAAAACGCCTGCCCTACGGCCCGTTCAAGGGACGCCGGCCTGCCGGTGATGACGAATAATCCTATAACACTCCATGAATCAAACGATGAAACGAATGACACTATTGATCACGGCACTGCTCATTGCAGTCCCGTTACACGGCGAGAACGAAGACCGACCAAACATCCTCTGGATTACCAGCGAGGACAATAGCATCTCTTGGCTGAGTTGTTACGGTAGTAAAAATGCCAAGACCCCCAACCTGGATCAGTTTGCCAAGGAAGGCTTCCGTTACCTGCACTGCTTCGATAACGCTGCCGTCTGCGCTCCCACGCGATCTACTTGGATCACCGGCCATTACGCCATCTCCATTGGCACCCAGCCAATGCGAAGCCGCTACAAGATTCCGCACGACAAGATTCCCTACTATCCAGACCTATTGAAAGCCGCGGGCTACCACGTTTCTAATGGCGGTAAGACTGATTACAATATCGGCGGCAGAGACGATAAGGATACTTGGCAGGTCGATGGAAAACTAGCCAAGCGCCAGCCCGGACAAAAGTTCTTCCAAATCCGCAACATAGGGGACAGCCACGAAAGCCGAGCCTTCCCGAAGAATGCCGGCCAAGTGAAGACTGACCCTTCCAAAATGGTCCTACACGCCTACCATCCTGATCTTCCAGAGATGCGGATGACTTACGCGACTTACACCGATGCGGTCCAGCGCATGGACGCCAAAGTTGGTGAAATTCTCGCTCAACTTAAGGCAGACGGACTCGCGGATGACACCATCGTCGTCTACTGTTCGGATCATGGCGGCGTCTTGCCTCGCAGCAAACGCTTCCTCTATTCGAGTGGAACCCATTGCCCTCTCATCGTTCGTATTCCAGAAAAATGGAAGCATTGGTGGCCCGCCGAAAAACCGGGGATGACCGTGGATCGCATCGTTAGCTTTGTCGATATGCCTAAAACATTCCTTAGCCTTACGGGTGCCGTAGTTCCGCAAAGCTACCAGGGGCGCATTTTTCTCGGTGGCGACATCGAGCCGGCCCCAAAATACCACCTCAGCTTTCGGGAACGAGCTGACGAGTGCTCTGACATGGTTCGCGGTATGCGAGACGAACAGTATGCTTACATTAAAAACTATATGCCTTGGGCCCCTAACGGACAAAAGCTCCGATACATGTGGACGATGATCGGCACCCAAGCCTGGGAAAAACACTACCAAGACGGAAAGTGCGATGCGGTGACCGGACGTTTTTTCCGCCCCCGGCCCTCCGAGGAGTTCTATGATACCGTGAATGACTTCGACAATATTCACAACCTAGCGAACTCCCCCCAACACCGTGCTAAGCTTACGGAGTTGAAACAGGCTTTACGTAAGAAACAATTGGAACTGTTCGACTCGGGTCTACTGCCTGAAAACATGCGGGTGCGCCGGGCCGAAGCCCATGGGCTGACGATCTATGAAATGGTCCGGGACCCAAAACTTTACCCTCTCGAAAAGTACCTAGACTTTTCCGATTTAGCCCTATCCCGAAATCCCACCAACCTGAATCAGCTGATAAAGGGCATGAAAGACACGGATGAAGGGATTCGTTACTGGGCCATCTGTGGCCTGTTCCTCCTCGAAGAAAAAGCCAAGCCTGCGCTCAAAACTATAGAAAAAGCGCTGACCGACGATAGCACTGAAGTCCAAATGATGGCCGCATGGACCCTGCACAAATTCGGAGACCAGGAGAAAGCCGCAATCACTTTATCCGCGGTCCACAGGGTCCCGAATAAGGACAAACCGCTTTATGAATCCATAAAGCGCTGGATGAACGCGGTCCACCCAAAACACTAAACTCCTAATCCGATGACCATTCACGCGTCGCTCCGTTCATACGTGTTTTGGATTCTGTGGAGTTTCATTCTGCTCCCATTCATCACCCTGCCCGCGGCGACCAAAGAGCAACCGAATGTCCTCTTCCTCGCAGTAGATGACATGAACGACTGGATCGGCTGTCTGGATTCGCCCTCCGCCGCGCTCACGCCGAATATCGACAAACTTGCCGCGCGCGGCGTGAACTTCTCCAACGCCCACACCGCCGGCGTGTATTGCGCGCCCAGTCGTGCAGCAATTTTCTCCGGCCAATTCGCATCCACCACCGGCTGTTACCAGAGCTCCACATATTTTGTAGAGCACCCCCAAATCGAATCGCTGCAAACCAGCTTTGCCAAGGCCGGCTATACCACGTACGGCGGTGGCAAACTCTTCCATCATTCGGCCGGCAATATTGATACCCGCAACTGGACCGAATTTTTCCTACGCAATCCCGGCCAATGCCACGCCGGTTGGCCGATGGATTCTTGGAGCCGGGAAACACCCTTCCCGCATCCCTTCCCCGCCAGCTCCTACAACGCCGGACAGGAAATCAGTGGCGGCCTCTTTCTCGAGTGGGCTCCGATTCCGAATGATCAGGAGGAGAACCTCGCCGACACCCAGCGCGCCAATTGGGCGGTGAAGCAACTTGAGAAAAACCACAACCAACCCTTCTTTCTTGGCGTAGGTTTTTATGCCCCGCATTACCCGAATTATTGTCCTCAAAAATATTTTGATCTCTACGAAACCGATAAAATCAAACTGCCCCCGTTCAAGAAGGATGACCTCGCCGATTTACCATCTAATATTCAAAAGGTTCGGACCAACCGCGCCCGAGTCTATGAAAAGCTGGAGGCGCTGGAGGCCGTGGATGACGCGATCCATGGCTACCTCGCCTGTATAAGTTATGCGGATGCCATGATCGGCCGTATACTGGATGCGCTGGAAGCCAGCCCGTATGCCGACAATACCCTCGTCGTGCTCTGGAGTGACCACGGCTACCATCACGGCGAGAAAGGCCAATGGGGCAAACACACACTTTGGGAGCGCACCTCCAATGTACCCTTTATCTGGGCCGGACCCGGCATCGCCAAAGGAAAGCGTACCAATGCTACCGTAAGCCTGATCGATATGTATCCAACCCTTGCCGAGATGTGCCAACTGCCCAAACCAAATCAATTACTAGAAGGCACCTCGCTAGCCTCCACATTAGCCAAACCCTCAGAAGCCCGAGATCGCACCGTGTTTCTGCCTTATCTGCAACCCGGAGAATACGCTGCTATCAACTGTGACTGGCGTTATATTCGTTATGCCGACGGCGAGGAACTCTACGATCTGAAGGCCGACCCGCATGAGTGGCACAACCTTGCTGATCAACCCCGGCACGCCAACGTGAAAGCCCAGCTCGCGACAATTGCCCCTAAACAATTTGCCCCGCAAGCGCAGAAGTTTAACGTCAAACGCGATCTAGTGGTGAAAGACGGCCGGTTCGAATGGGAATACCGCAAAGGCAATACCACGCCAACTCCGACCTATAAACCGCCAGTAACTTCCAAACCCGTCGCCCCAAAATCAACACAGCCTAAAGAGAAATCCCACAATACACTCCACCTCAACCGACAATGAGCAGAACGACATAAATGAGCACTATATCACGTGTTATAATCGGCCTACTGTTTCTACTGGCGGCCAACTTAACTGAAGCTGCGGACCGGCCAAACGTGTTGTTTATCGTCTGCGATGATTTGAACACACACGTAGCCCCTGCCGGTTACGAGCCGATTCACACGCCGGTGATGAAACAGTTCGCCACCGAAGCCCAAACGTTTCAGCGGGCGTTTTGCCAATATCCCGTTTGCGGCCCCTCACGCGCTTCGTTCATGAGCGGACTCTATCCGGAATCAACTGGGGCACTCGATAACACAGCCGATATCCGACAAACCCGACCGAACACTGTAAGTTTGCCGCAATATTTCAAACAACACGGCTACTGGACAGGCGGCGTGGGCAAACTGTTCCACACCCCGAAGCACGACCCCGGGGACGCTGCCTGGAATATCAATCTACGATTCGACAATGATGAGTTACCCAATGTCCGTGCAGCTCGTCAGAAGTTTGAGGCAGAACACGGTTCAGTGGAAACGGGCCCTAACCGTCGTCGATGGCGCACACTAAAGAAGCAGGTTTCAGCCAAACTCAGTGGCCAATCCCCACCGGGCCACGGCCCCAGCGGCCTCATTGATGCCCAGCATAAGGATGGTAAAAACGCCCGGAAAGTCGCCCAATGGTTAACCCAAAAGACGTATGGAGATCAGCCATTCTTGATCGCCTGCGGCATCCAGAAACCGCATGTGCCCTTCCTGGCACCTAACAAGTATTTCGATCTCTATCCGCTAAACAAAATCACCTATAAACCGGACCACCCAAAACTTTGGGATTCGCTCCCCTCATTGGCCAAGGTGAAACGCTACGAATCGTTCGGTTTCGAGCTCGGCAAGGAAAACGACGCCTTACGCCGCGAATATACACAGGCCTATCATGCGTGCATTTCATTTATCGACGCGCAGATCGGAATCATGCTTGAGGCTCTCAAGCAAAGTGGCCAATGGAACAATACCGTAGTGATCATCACGTCCGATCACGGCTATCATCTCGGCGACCATTTTCTTTGGGGCAAGGTCACTCTATTCGATATTGGAGCCAAGGTTCCATTAATCATCCGCGCCCCCGGCCTCACCCAAGCTGGCAGCACATCGCAGGCGATGGTGGAGTTAATCGATCTGTATCCCACCCTCGCCGATCTGGCCGGCTTACCCAAGCCGATACATTTACAAGGCACCTCGCTTCGGCCACTGCTTGGGCATCCGGAACGACTCGGTAAAAAGAAATTTGCTTATACAATCGTCACACGCGGCCATAAGCTGGGCTACGCATTGCGTAATCAAAACTGGCGTTACGCAAAATGGCCCGACGGTGAGGAACTCTATAACCTTAATTCCGACCCAGAAGAGAAACAGAACCTGGCCGGAAAACCCCATCTCAACGAACGTCTCATGGAATTTCGCCAGAATCTCGCCGTCAAAAAAATTGAATCTGCCTCCAAAAGACGGTAGTTTATTTACCGGTTTGGCATACCTCATTTTCCATAAACGCTTACGCGTTTTCGCCGGCATCGTGTACTGGGTGCTGGGAGGGCTTTGGTCTGTCCAGGCAGAACCTCGGTCGCCGCTGCAATCGTACAAGGCCGACATCTTGCCGCTCATTCAAAAGCACTGTGTCCAATGCCACGGACCCAAAACACAGAAGGGGAAGTTCCGGATTGATACACTTGCAGCCAACCTGCACGAAGGCGGGAGTGCCGGTTACTGGCACGAGGTGTTGGATCAGCTCAACGAAGGCGAGATGCCGCCGGAGGACGAGACACAGCTGACCGAGACCGAGCAGGACCGCTTTACCACCTGGCTGGAATCGGGCCTCAAGCAGGCCGCTGCCAAGCGTTCCAGCACGGGCGGACGCCAGCTGATGAGGCGCATGAGCCGGTACGAGTACCAGTACACGCTTGAGGATTTACTGGGCGTTCGGCTCAATTACACCGCCCACATCCCCGGCGACCTCTCCGGCGAGGACGGTCTCATGACTAACGCCAAGCACCTCGGCATGTCGCCCGTGCTCATGAACGGCTACATGGAGGTGGCGCTGATGGCGCTCGATGAAGCCCTACCGGAGACGCCCGAAAAGGTTTACAAGGAGATCATCACTAGATTCCAGCCCGCCAAGATTCGCGGCCAGCGCGAAGTGGGTGCGCCCAAACGCAAGAAAAGCGAGCCCAAGCCCAAGGTCCAAAACGTGCGGACCGACCCCCGCATCATCGCCCCCACCCCCGGGTTCAAGCTCTCCCACTTCAAGGCGGACCTGCCGCGCAAGGTCACCTTCGTGGAACGACCCTTTTCCGGTCGGTTCGCCATTCGCTTGAAGGTGAAGGCCACGGCGGATTCCGCAGGCCGACAACCGGAACTGACCGTTCATGTCGGCCACCGCGCCTCGGGCGATTACGACCCCAAGAAAATCATGGGGCGCCAAATGGTCGATCCCGCTAAGGGCGAACACGTCGTTGAGTTCATCGGCAACATCGAGGATTTCCCGCTCGGAAAAAAAGGCGGCTACTACAACGGCAGCGGCAGTCACGACGTGACGCACCTGGCCGTGTACGTCTGGAACACCGCCAAACCGAAGGAGCGATATAACCTTCTCACGCCACTCGACGAGGTGGACGAGCCGCTGCTGCATCTGGCGTCCGTGGAAATGGAAGGGCCGCTCCTGAACGGATATCCTAGCGAAACCGCAAAGAACCTCTTCCCGCTCCGATCGGCCGACCTCGATGAAGTCGCGCACATCCGCAATAAGCTCGCCACCTTCATTGGCCGCGCCTTCCGCCGCGAAGCCCGCCCGGTGGAAGTGGACAACGCCTTCGCTGCCTTCGGGCGTTTCAAGAAGCTTACCGGCGACGATCAGGACGCCATGCGCAAGACAATGGCCACCCTGCTCGTCTCACCGAAATTCCTCTACCTCGTGGAACCCTCACCCGAGGCCGGGCCCAAGCAGGCCCGCCGGCTCAACGCCTACGAGCTGGCCACCCGCCTCTCCTATTTCCTCTGGGCCTCCATGCCCGACGATAAGTTGCTCGCCCTCGCTGCCAACGGCCAACTGCTCCGGCCCGAGGTCCTCAAGCAACAAGTCGCGCGCATGCGCAAGGACGCCAAGTTCCGCCGGTTCGCCCGCCACTTCAGTCACCAATGGCTCGGCCTGCCGTCGCTTGAGAATGTCGCTATCAACCCCAAGCTGCATCCTGATTTCACCGACGCCACCCGCGAAGCGCTCAAGGAGGAAACCCTCGCCTTCGCCGAGCACGTCTTCGCCCACGACCTCAGCGCGCTGAATTTCGTCCAGTCGGACTTCGCCATGCTCAACAACACGTTGGCCAAGCATTACGGCATCGCGGACGTGCACGGCTCGCATTTCCGTCCTGTTAAGCTGAATACCCGATCAGCCCGCGGCGGCGTGCTCACGCAGGGCAGCGTGCTGCTCATGGGCAGTGACGGAGCAGAATCCAACCCCATCTATCGCGGCGTATGGCTCCGCAAACGCCTCTTCGCCGACCCGCCACCCCCACCACCGCCCGGCGCGCCACCCTTGGAAAAGAAGAACGACGCCAAGCTCTCCCTCAAGGAACAGATCGCGCTACATCGCGAGAACGCCGCCTGTGCCCGCTGCCACTCCAAGATCGATCCGTGGGGCCTCGCCTTCGAGGCCTACGATCCCACCGGCCGCCTCAAATCCACCGCCTTCGATGCCTCCACTATTTTACCCGATGGCGTAGAGATCGACGGCCTGCTGGCCTTGCAAGATTACGTGCTCGAAAAGAAATCGCGCGACTTCGCCCATGGCTTCGTCCGCCGCATCACCGGCTACGCGCTGGGCCGTCAACTCGAGTACTCCGATGACCCGCTCGTCGAACAACTCACCGACAATTTGATTGCCAACGAATATCGCGCCGGTAGCCTCATCGAAGGTCTGGTCACCAGCACTGCGTTTCTCACTAAGTAAATTCAGCAACACACAAGCACATGAAAAAGTCCTGGCACCTTTCCCGACGCGAAGTTCTCCGAGGCTTGGGCGGCATCTCGCTTGGCCTGCCGTTTCTGGAGGCCATGGCGGCGACCGCGCCCAAGCAAGCCGCCGCGCCCAAGCGGCTGGCCTGTATGTTTTTTCCAAACGGCGTCACCCTACCAAAGGAGAGTGATCCACACCACGCCGAGTGGCACTGGTTCCCCAAGGGAGAGGGCAAGGGCTTTAAGCTGAACAAGTCCACCGAATCTTTCGAGCCGCACCGCAACGACATCACGTTCCTATCCGGCCTATCCCATCCCGCCGGACGGCACATGGCCGGCCACGGCGTTTCCGACGTCTTTCTCACCGCCGGTCCCGTGGACGCCAACGCCTACCAGAACACCGTTTCCTTTGACCAACTTGTGGCTGAGAAAAACGGTCGCGATACCCGTCTGCCGTTCCTTCCGCTGTCCGTCGGCGGCGGCGTCGGCACGCTCGGCCGCACCCACACCCTTTCCTACACCAAGACCGGCCAGCCCGTTCCCGCAGAAAGCAATATCCGACGGTGTTTCAACCTCATGTTCGGACAGGAAAAGGACAGCCTCGACAAGGCCCGCCGCCAACTGCTCGTGCGCAAGAGCATGCTCGACGGCGTGCTGGAGGATTCCCGCTCACTGAAGACCCGCCTCAATGCCGCCGACCGGAGTACGCTCGACAACTACCTGGACTCCGTCCGTCAACAGGAGCTACGCATCCAGCGCCTCGAAAGCTGGCTCGACCGCCCCAAGGCCGAAGTCGCCGAGACCGCCCTTAGCATCGACGCCACCAGCGCCAACATGCAGGACTACGTCCGGGCCTTTTACGACCTCATGTTCCACGCCTTCCGCACCGACACCACGCGCGTCATCACGCACATGCTCGGAATCGAAGGCGGCGGCTCCAAGTCCGACCATTTCCCCACCGCCCTCGGCCTCGACGCCCACCACGCCCTAAGCCACCGCCGCAAATCCACCTTCAAGGACTGGGGCGTCTGGGACAAATTCATGAACGAAAACTTCGCCTACCTTCTGAAGCAACTCTCGGAAGCTCCCGAAGCCGAAGGCAGCGTGCTCGACAACACGCTCATCATGTACGGCTGCTCCACCAGCACCACGCACCTAGCACGGAACTACCCGCTCATTCTTGCCGGCGGCAAGCACATGGGCCTGCAACACGGCCACTTCCGCAAGTTCGACGAGGACAAAGTCCGCCTCTCCGACATGTACGTGACCCTGCTCAACACCCTCGGCGTGGAGACCAAGCAATTCGGCGACAGCACCCGCGAGCTGAACGAGATTCTGCAGGCGTAGTTAGCGCGCCACCAAGTCCGAGATGCCCGCATCCCACTTAAGGGTGGACGCGCGGGTGAGACCGCCACTGGCGGAAATCCTATAGGCCGTCAAGGTCGCGCCGGTGGTGGCGGTAACCAGCAGGTATTTTCCATCCGGCGACAACGCGGAGCCCCATGGAATCTTGTCCGCCTCCGTCAGCCCAAGAAATTCCGCGTGTCCGCTCTCCAGCACGCGATAGCGGCTGACCCGATCGAAATCCTGCCGATGCCCACGCAGGCCGCCGAAGAGAAACTTGCCGTCCGGCGTGATCACCAAATCTGACGCACTCAGCCCGGTCTTGGACATCCCCTGCGGCAGCACGTTGAGGTCCTGTTCAATCTTCAACTGCCCGTTCGCCTGCCGCCGATACGTCGAGAGCCCGATGCCCTGTTCGTTGGTGAAATACACCATCGGCAGCTTTGGATGATACGCCATGTGGCGAGGGCCCGTACCTTGCGGCGGGCGGGCATCCTTCGGCTCCAGAGCCGTGATTGCGCCCGTGTCGCCGTTGTAGCCATACTGCAACAACGCAAGGTTCCCCTTCACATACGGGATATACAAATTCCGGTTGTCCGGCGACACCAACACGCAATGCGCCGCGTTGATGCCTTCATCCACCGTCGCCACTGACTTGCCGGGTACGCCGTCCTTGCCCAGCGGATACACATGCAGACGCCCGTTGCCGTAGCTCACGCCCAACAGATGTTTGTGCCCGCGATCCACACTCAGGTAACAGGCACCGTCATTGAACTGCACGGGCACGTGCTTCTCGTACGCACCCTTGGCCGACAGCGACACCACGGCGCCCGGCACCTTGCCTGGATCTCCGCCTGTCGCCGTCACGTACAGCAGCGGCTTGGCTGGATGTGCAGTGATCACGCGCCCCGCCAGGCCCAGAGCCACCTTGCGTTCTACCTGCAACTGCAGCCCCTCCCCTTCCGGAGTCGCCTTCACGATCCACAACGTACCGGACCTTGAGCTTGGCGCAAACACACGGAACCCCGCGGCCTCCGCCATGAATGACAAAAGAAAAACTGAAACGAATAACGAGATGGTTTTCATAAGCTTGTGTTGGAGTGAATGAATACGATTAGCGCTTCAAATGTTTCGTGAAAAAATCGAGGGTAATCTTCTTGGCTTCCGGCGTGATGAATTCCGGCCCACCATGGCCGGCCCCTTCCAACGCCAACAGCGTGGACTCCACTCCGTGCGCCCGCAGCTTGGCATCCAGCTTCTCGCTTTGCACCAGTGGCACCCCTTTATCCGCCGTACCGTGCATGATCAGAAACGGAGCATCTCCCCGGCTCACGTTATCCAGCGCACTGGCGTCCCGGGCGAGCTTAGGCACGTCGCGCACGGTGGCCCCGAGCAGTTTCGCGCCGTTGGACTGGGCGATGTCCGCCTCGGTGCGGCCATTGCCCACGTTGTTCGGCGGCATGGTCAACAATTCACTCGGGCCATACCAATCCATTACCGCCTGTACCCGGCTAGAGGTCTTCTCCTTGCCGGCAAACGTGCGTGTACCCATCAATGCCACCAGATGTCCACCGGCCGAGGTGCCCCAACAGCCGACGTGTTGGTCATTTAGATTATATTTCTTGGCATTCTCTCGCACCCAACGCACTGCGGCGTAACAGTCATTAATCTGATCCGGCCACTGGCCCTTGTCGGTGAGGCGATAATTGATTGAGGCGATGGCAAACCCATGCGGCACCATCCAAGCCCCGCGCCGCCCGCGATCCTTATTGCCGTTTTTCCAACCACCACCATGCACAAACACAATAACCGGCACCGGTTCCTTGGCCGCCTTGGGACGATACAAATCCAGCTTCAAGGAAATCCCGTTCGGCGTGGCGTACTCGACGTCCTTCAACACCTCCACCGAGGCCGGCAGCTTGGGTTGCGGTTTCTTATTCGGAGCTTGGGCGAAAACGGGTGTGGCGAATCCAAGGCAGCACGCAAGAAGAATCATTGACGTCAATTTCATGATGTAAGGATTGAGCGGAGGATTACAAAAATGCCGCACCCCCACAAGCGCAGAGCTTTACGGGGCAGGAACGAACTCCCCAAAGGGACGATCCTCAAACTGCTTTAAAGCACGCAGCAAATGCGCCTTCATTTGCTGCACCACCAGGGGATGGCGCTCGTACACATTCCGTATCTCCTCGACATCGCTCTTGAGGTGGAATAGTTGATCCGACTCGAAGTAATGTGGGTTTTTACGGGAAGCATAATGACCTAGATGGCCGTTGCGCGTGAGGTACGGTCGCTTCAGGGTGGCGCCATCGAATCCCTTGAAAGTCGTTCCGCGATCTATTCTTTCCTGCAACTTCTTCGGATAACGCACGGCGATGTATTTCCAGTCCTGCGTTTTCACCATCCGAGAATGCCCCAACTCCCCAAACAAAACCTCCCGGACAGGGCTCCGATCTCCAAAAATTTGCGGAGCAAAACTAACCCCATCCATCATATAATCTTTCGGCGGTTGAATACCGCATAAATCCAAGATCGTGGGGGCCAAGTCGATATTGGCCAACAGCCCGTTATATTGCGATCCAGGCTTAATGCGGCCGGGCCATTGAAGGATCACGGGCACACGCAATCCAAAATCGTACAGCGTCGCTTTGCCGTGTCTCCACGAGCCATGATCGGAGGTGAAGATAACAAGGGTATCCCGTTCCACGCCGAGTTCGCGCACCTTATCAATCAACGCCCCTACGCCGTCATCCAGCCACAATGCAAACGCTTTGTTGTCCGCAAAACCGGCGTCTTTATTACGCCGCAAAACGTCTGCGCGTGATGGTAGAACATCGAATCCTTCAGGCACAAACCCTTCTCCAGTAAAACGCGGATCCGATTCCAGTGAGAAGCGATTGGCCCATGGTGCCGGCCCGTGGTGGAGTGTAGTGGAGAAGTAGAGAAAAAATGGCGCCTGCGTAGTGCCCGCACCCTGAGATTTTTGCGCCTCCAAAAATTGCAGAGCCTTGCTAACGGTCCAATCAAGGTTGTGCACGTTAAGGGTAGCATTTTGAAGTTCCTTAAGATTCGCGGCATAGACTCCATCGACATAATCGAATCCATAAGGTTTGATCGCGTCACACCAGCGGCGGTGATTGCGTCGCATCTTCGCATTCACCACGGGATCTCGGGGATCCGCATCAACTGGATAACTTTCCAGCCCTGTACCCTCCCAGCGACCATGAAACCAATGATGATTCACCACATGGCTCTTGCCAACAAACCCCGTTTGATAGCCGTGCTTTTGTAACACCTTGGCCAGATTCCAGCCTTCTAATTCAAGTTCACCAATATTCTCCACCTGAGTCTGATCGCCCGGCGGGTGTTCAGTCATAAAACGAGGGGCCTTGCAACGCCCGGCATATCGGCCCGTGAGAAAACTGTAGCGTGACGGTGAGCATACCGTGGAAGTCACGTTGAAATCGGTGAGCTGCATACCTTCCTTCGCCATGCGATCCAACCGTGGCGTATGCACCTTGCCCCCCAAAAAACCAATGGAATCCCAGCTCTGATCATCCGTCAGAATAAAAACCACATTTGGCGGAGTTGTACGCTCTGCCAACACCGTTCCGGCAAGACACAGCACCCAAAAAAAAGTGCGTATCAGATTCATTTCCCTTCCTTCGCCCAGCGTTTCATTTGCGCAATGTTATCCTGAAGGGTTTTCAAATGCGCCGCATCACCCTTTCTCTTAACCTTATCCAGATACAATACCATATCGCTGTCGTACATCCGCGCCGGTTCGGGGCGCCGGCCGTGATCCCCGGTTTTCTGCATCCACTGATCCAACTGCCCGCGCATCGTCTTGAGCATCGCGGCGTGCTTGGGATCCCGGGCGAGATTGTTAATCTCATGCGGGTCATTGGCCAGATCGTACAATTCCTCTTGCGGGCGGGTGGGCTGGAAAAGCAACTGCTGCGTATCGTTCAACTTGCCGGCAGTATGCCATGCGCGCAACGCCTGAAGAATGGCCTTAGCATCCTTGTACGCGCACGGCTGCAGATGCGGCCGGGCAGGCAGGAAATTGCGAATGTATTTGTACCGCGTGCTGCGCACCGAACGCAGGTGATCCACGGTTTCATCGCACCGGTCACGCGCGGAAAAGGCCGCCGCGCGCGGCTGGTAGTCTTTGGCCAGAATATCGCGGGCCTGCATGTAGTCGGGCACACCGATCTGCGCCGCGGCCAGCGACAGGGCGGCGATGTCGATGTGCTCCACCACGTCGTGCCGCACCGCTCCGGCCTTCACGCCGGGCCCGGCAATAACCAACGGCACGTGAATGCCTTCGTCATACAGGAATTGTTTGCCGCGCGCATGGCTGATGCCGTGATCGGTCATGAAAATCACCAGCGTATTTTCGAGCACACCTTCCCGCTTGAGGCGGGCGATCACCTCGCCCACCATCACATCGGTCATGCGTACCGAATCCAAATACGCCGCCCAATCGCGGCGGATATCCGGGTGATCCGGATAATACGGAGGCAGTTTCACCGCCTCCAAAGGCGTGCGCCGGCCGAGCTTGGCCTCAGCGGCCGCGGCGATTTTCTCCCAACCCTCCGCATTTTTGCCGCGCAACTTGCCGCCCGGCGTTTGGATCTGCGCGAAAAACGGCTGCCCCGGTTTGCGATTCGCCCAGTCCGCGCCGTCGTACACCGAGGGATCCCATTCAAAATTGTAATCGGTCTTGCCCAGGCGCCCCTTGCTGCCGGGCCAACCGGTAATGGAGGTGTGATAGCCGGCTTTCTGAAACAATGCCGGCACGAGCTGGATGTGTTTGGGCAGCCGAATCTTCTGGTCGCCGCGGCCGCTGCGATGATGATGCGCACCAATGCTGGTCTGGTACATGCCTGTGATAAACGCCGAGCGACACGTCGAGCAGACCGGGGCGGTGACAAAGGCGCGGGTAAACTTCATGCCGCGACGGGCCAGCGCATCCACATGCGGCGTCTGAATGGCAGTTTCGCCGTAGCACGAAAAATTCGCCGACATATCATCGGGAATAATCCAGACAATATTGGGCCGAGTATCCGCGCGCAGCTCCGTCCATAAACCGAGAAATGCTAGAGTCAGAACGAGGATGGATTTCATTAAGTTAGATGTCGTGGTATGCATAATCAGCTCCCTCATTCGGATTATGGGAATCTACTTTCGGTAGTCCGCCCCAGACCAGCTGGACAAGACGGATCGCTGCCATGCCTCAAGCGCCTTGCGCATTTGGGCTGTGCGTTGCGCTTCGGCGGCACTGAGATCGTCCGACTCCATCGGGTCGTTGATCAAGTGATACAACTCGAAGGTGACCGTCTGGTTTCTTTCAATCCGATGCAGCTTCCACGGCCAAGCATTCCAGGCGGCGTGACCGCGCTGGGCGTCCGCGCCGAAGGTGGGAAATTCATTTACGTTTTTCAGAACGCGCGTGGGATGCGGGTTGGGTTGGCCCGCTTTTTTGGCCTCAAACAGGGCCTTGATGATGCGATCGTTCCAGGTGCCTTGCCCCTGGGTGTGTCCATGCCAGAAGCCCATGGGCGGACGCTCGGTGCGTTTCCCGGCGATCACCGGCGCCAAATCGATGCCGTCGAGCAATGGTTGATGCGCGACCTTGGCACCGGCCAAGGCGACAAGCGTGGGGTACAGATCGGAAGTGAACGCTGGCGTGTCGACGGTCTTCGCTTTGTACTTGGCCGGCCATTCCATCACCGCGGGCACACGCAGGCCGCCTTCGTAGATACTGCCCTTTTTCGCCCGGCCTCCGGAGGATTCCACCACGAGCCCTCCGTTGTCGCTGCAGTAAAACAACAGCGTGTTCTCCGCGATGCCCAACTGGCGCAGGCTCTTTCGAAGTTTCCCAATCTGCTGATCCAGCAGCGTGATCTCACGAAAGTAACCGGGCTTCTTGGTATCCTTATCGTTGTAAAGCGTGGCGGCATTCGGCAGACCCTGCGGCAGTTCCGACTGTGGATCGTGCGGTGATGGAAACCAGGTCACGGCAAAGATCGGCTTGTCGCCCTTGACGTGTTTGCGGAGAAACTCAATGGTGGCATCCATGGCGATCACCGAGCCGAGGCCTTTGAACTGCCCGTATTCGCCGTTGCGACTCAGGTAAGGATCATTGTCGAAAAAGTTCAGGCCTGATAACCATTCATCGAAACCCGCGCCTCCCGGGCTAGTCGGGCTCTCCTTCTGCACCGAGCCGATGTGCCATTTTCCGAAATGACCGGTGACATACCCGGCGCTCCCGAGCGTCTCGGCCACGGTGGTTTCGTGCGGCCGCAGGTAATGCCCATGATTGGGCACGTTCACGCGGAACGAATGACGACCGGTCATCACGCTGGCGCGCGTCGGCGAACACACAGGCGCACTGGCGTAAAACCGGTTGAACACCACGCCCGCCTTAGCCATGGCATCGAGGTGCGGCGTCTGGACAAACGGATGGCCGGTAAAGCCCGTGTCGCCGTAGCCATGATCGTCGGCCATCACCAACACAATGTTGGGGCGCGTCTCGGCCGATGCCAAAGACAGCAGGCCGCTTACCAGGAGCAGGCAGAGTGAGCGTTTCATGATTGCTGCTAATTCTTACCGTACACCGGCGGTTGCCAGTTCTTGGGTAGTCGCCCCTGCGGCCGTACGCCGAGCGAGCCGGCCGGGATGGGATGATCCTTCGGCTGGAGCAGCGGCAAATCATCAGGCAGATGTTTGATCCGGAATTCCTTGTACTCAATGGTCATGGCCGGCCCGGTGTGCACCTGTACGGCCAACACACCATCGAGCGAGCGGTCTTTCTCGTCGAAATCAATCAGGTCCGCAGTCGGGTGCCCATCAATCCAGTGCTGGTGATGGTTGCCGCGCACGAGCACGCGATACTCATGCCATTCGCCGGCGGCAAATTCCTTCACGGGCATCTTGCCGGTAATCCAGGAATGGCCTTGCTCATCGACCGTTACTTTCTCGCCGGTGTGCGCCAGAATTCGACGGCCTTTTTCCTCATACAACATGCCGTTGTAATTGGGGTTCTTGGTGACGACATCGCATTGATATCCAGACGCCGCATACAGGCCAAGATCTGGCCGCATGCGACTGCGGTATTGAATACCGCTGTTGCCGCCGGGGGTCACGCGCACCTGCACGCGTAGGTCAAAGTTACGAATGGTGGAGCCCTTCCACGTGAGGAAGGAGTTGGCCTTGAGCGTGCCATCAGTGATGCCGGTGAGCACGCCTTTCTTCACAGACCAATATTTCGCGTCCCCAGCCCAACCGCGCAGCCCCCCACCGATCAGGTTCACAAACCCATCTGCTCCGGGCCGCACAGTGACAGCCGCCGAAGCGGTTGGATGAGGGTCCGTCGATTTCCCAAAATTCCCCAACGGGTTCAACGGCCCACCAAGCTCTTTGACGCGGGCATCGGTCCGTAGGCGCATAGCCTTGAGCACATCGTTGTGTTTGGGGTCTTTGGCGAGATTTTTAAGTTCATCCGGATCATTGTTAAGATCATGCAAAAACTCATGGTTCCCAAAATCGGTATAACGCACATATTTAAAGCGTTGATTACGCAGCCCCTCAAAGGCAGGAATGCGACCGCGTACAGCGTGATGTTCGTGGAACGTCTCTGAACGCCAACCCGCGGGCTTGCCACCTTCAACTACGGGTTTGAGACTGCGCCCCTGATAACGCTCTGGAATTTTCACGCCCGCCCAATCCAGAAACGTTGCGGGGAAATCCAAGTTCAACGCCGAGGCATCCGTGACTTGCCCGCGTTGCTTGGCGGGCACGCGCGGATCACAAATAATCAGCGGCACACGAAGAGCATCCTCATAATGCGACCACTTACCAGCAAAGCCGCGGTTGCCCATGAAGAATCCGTTGTCCGCCGAGTACACAATGATGGTATTCTCCGCCAGACCAGCCTCCTCTAGTGCCTTGAGAAAACGGCCGATCGCGTTATCGATGCCGCTGACCATCCGCAGGTAAGCGCGCATGTTGGTCCGATATTTTTCATCCGTATTCCAGCGCCAGAAGAAACGCTCGCGCGTGATGGAGGTCTTCAGGAAATCAGGCTGACTGTTGAAAATCTCCGGATCATTCAGGCGCGGCGGCGCGATTTCATCACTTTCGTACATGCCATCCATCGCGCGCGGCCACGGAAAATGCCCGATGCCCGGCCGCCGATCACTGTCCTCCGCGTGGCAGGCATTAAACCACATGTTCATGGCAAACGGCTTTCCCTTCGGCTGGTTCTTAATGAACTCAATGCCGTGATCGACGATCACCTCGGTCTCATGCCGCAGCGAACCGTCCGGCTGGCGTTTGTAAAACGGATTGCGGCCCACCGGTTGATACACATCAAAATGATCGGCCGGCTGAAATCCGCGAGGCATCTTGGCGTGCCATTTACCGAAGAAGCCGGTGCGATAGCCATTGGCACGGAGGAGATCAGAATACAGTTCCCGCACCGACTCCGGCGTGGCACGGTCCGGCTCGGCCGCCGTACCAAAGGATCGTCCAACCAACCCACTGAGAATCGTCGTGCGGCTCACCCAACAAATCGCCTGGCTGACATGCGCGTTGGAAAATCGCGTACCCTGTTTGGCCAGTCGATCCAGATGCGGGGTCTGCGCCAGTGGATGCCCATAGCACCCCAGCGAGCTGGAGGTTTGGTCATCGGCAAAGAAGAACACGATATTCGGTTGCGGCGCCGCCTTAGCGACCGCCGTAAAGCCCAACGCGAGGGCCAGTGCGTGAATCAGTTTCATAGGATTATTTTAAAGTAGATGGTTTAGGCATGGTTTCAACAAACGGTGCCTTCGTGCGGCGCAGTTCCTCGGTCGCCTTGGCTCGCAACCCTGCCAGCCGCTTAGCGTGCCGCGGTTTGAGCGCGAGATTGTTCAGCTCCTCGGGATCCTTATTGAGATCGTACAACTCCTCCAGCTCGCCCTCGATCAGGTTGCGCACATATTTGTAGCGACCCTCGGCGAGCATCACGTACCACGGTATGCCGGGCCCATGATACAGCGCCGGATCATCGGCTGTCGGAATCTTCTCCGTGGCTGAGCCGTACAACTTGCCGGTGTGCACCAGCATCGCCGGCGACTGACGTTTGGCCTTGGGGCTCTCCAGCAGCGGGCTCAAATCTTCCCCGTGCATGCTCCACGGCAGCTTCAAGCCGGCCTGCGCAAAAAAGGTCGGCGGCAAATCCACGCCGCTCACTGGCTCCGACACCACGCGACCGGCCGTTGCCTTTGCCTTGGCGACCGGCACGCGAATAATCAAGGGCGCGGCCACCGAGGCATGGTACGGGCCCACCTTGGACTTGAACCCATGCTGACCCCACGCGAAGCCTTGATCCGAGGTAAAAACTATCAACGTGTCCTCGTCCTGGCCGGAATCCTTCAGCGCCTGCAGCACTCGGCCCACACCCTCGTCAATCGCGCGCACGCCTTCGTGGTATTGCTGGATCCAGTCACGCAACGGCCGACCGGGAATATCTCTCATGCCCACCGGCCCCAGCTCACGCACCTTGCGCTCTACCGGCACGCCGTTCTTCGGCTCCCAATGCTCCATCTTCTGCACGTACTTCGGCTTGCCCGGGCGCGGCGGATACACGTCCTTGGGCATCGGCGGCTTGGCGTTCTTGTAATCGCCCTTGTGACGGTCAGCCGGCGTAAATGGTCCGTGCACGGCGCCGTAGCAGAGCCAGAGATACCAAGGCTTCTGCTTGTCCGCGCGCCCTTTGCCGTTAATGAACTCAATCGCCCAGTCGGTATAATTGTCGGTGGTGTACCCCTTCACCATTTGGGGTTTGCCGCCGTTAAACTCGGTGAGCTGATCGTAATAATAATTCGGCGAATTCTCCACGTACTTGGGCCGATTCCATATGATCTGGTAATCCCAATCGCGCCCGAAACCGCCATCCACACCGGTATGCCACTTGCCGATCTGCGCGGTCACGTAGCCGTGCTTGCGGAAGACCGACGGCCAAAATGGGCACTTGTCCGCATCATACGCGCTGCCCGGATACTTACCCTCCATGCGCATGGACTCGATGCCGTGCTGGTGATGACCGGTCAACATCGTCGCGCGCGAAGGCATACACCACGAACCGATGTATGCCTTCTCAAACCGAACGCCCGCGGCGGCTAGCGCGTCGATGTTCGGCGTCTTCACAAAATCAAACGCCTCATCATAGCTACCAACCGTGCGCGTGGACTGGTCGTCCGTGTAGATAAACAAAATATTCGGCCGCTTCGCCGCCAACAACGGCAGCGCCAACAGGCAGGCAAGGACTGTGACGATTCGTTTCATTCTATTTCTTCTTAGGATTATTCTTTTTCCGACCGCCACCCTGGCGCTCTCGGGCTTTCAATTCGGTCTCCACACCCTTGTCGCCCTGCTCCTTCATCCACGTCTCCAGCTTGGAGCGTAGCCGCTTAACGTGCGCTTCACTACCGGGACGCCCAGCGAGGTTGGTCATCTCCAGAGGGTCGGTTTCCAGGTCATACAACTCCACCGCCGGACGGTGATGATAGGCGTCCACCAACCGACGAGCCGTTGCATCGCCAGCCTTGGCCTTTTCCACCATCGAGAGAAACAACTGCATCTTGGTGCAAGCATTGGTAAATTTACTTTTGTGATTTAGGTTCACGATCAGCTTGTAGCGCTCCTCCCGCACCGACCGGATGGCATACGCATCCGTGCCGTTGATGATCCCGCGCGTGGTCATGATACCGAAAACCTGTTCCTTATGCTTCTGCGTCCGACCTTCCAAAACCGGCAGAAAACTCCGGCCATCCATCGGTGCCACCGACTGCCCGCTGGCCACGTCCACGAAAGTCGGAGTCACGTCCACATATTCCACCATCGCGTCAGTCACACTGCCGGCCTTCACCTTGCCGGGCCAGCGCACGATCATCGCCGATTGCAACCCGTGATCGTAGCAGGTCCATTTGGCAAACGGAAACGCACTACCCTGTTCGCTCACAACCATCACCAGCGTGTTGTCCGCCAGCTGATGTTTCTCCAACAACGCCAGGATCGCGCCCACCTGCGAATCGAAATAGGTGATCTCCGCAAGGTACTTTGAGAAATCCTCGCGCACACGCGGCGTGTCCACGATGTAAGGCGGCAGCTTCACCTTAGCCGGCGGATAAGCCGAGGCATCGCCTTTGTCCCACGGCGTGTGCGGTTCATTGGAACAGGCGAACAGACAAAACGGTTTGCCATCTTTACCGCCATTGACCGTCTCGGCAAAGAGCCGGTCGATGTATTTCATGTCCGGGTTCTTGCCGCCCATGTTCTCAAACGGAAACACCGTGCGCGGATTAATGTGCGTCTTGCCCGTCTGCGTCACGCGATAGCCCAGCGGTTGCAGGTGATGCACAATACTTTTCACGTGCGGATAGGTCCGCGTGTGATTCGGCCAAGCGCCGCTCTTCACCGGATACAGGCCCGTGTAAATATTATGCCGCGTGGGCGAACACATCGGCGCCGCCTGAAAGCAACGGGTGAACCGCATCCCTTCGGTGGCCAACCGGTCGATATGCGGCGTCTTCGCCTGCCCACCATAACACCCGATATCCCGAAACGTGCAGTCGTCCGCAATGATAAACACCATGTTCGGCTGACTTGCCGAAACCGAAAAAATACCAAGAAACCAAAGCAACCAGAGACAAAGACGAATATTCATGGGAACAGGCCAAGACTGCGGGCAAACGCGCAACGAATCAACCATTTCATATCGTGCCATGAGCGAACCGGTTAAGCTCCAACACTTATGCCGAATCTGGCAATTTGAATGGTCGCGACCAGCGTGTACCGAGAAAAGCACGTTGCTGATAACCGGTTTATGCTCATTTTTGAAGCGCCGCTCAAACTGTCAAAACCCTACGGCCACGATCACTGGCTACACATACTAGGGCAAATCCTCTCTGGCCCGTTACATAGGGGCGATGCGCTCGGAGCCGACGTCGGTGGTCAGTAGCACATGGGCGTCGAAACTTTCGGCCAGCAAACGGTGCTTGAGGTCGGCGTGCGCGGGATCGTCCCAGAGGTTTTCGTGTTCCCACGGATCGTTTTCCAGATCGAATAATTCCCCCACGCCTTTGCCGTGGTACACGCACAGCTTGTGCGTGCGTGTGCGGTGCATGGTGGCGTAGGTGCCCGTGCCTCCGGTAAAATGCGGGTCCAGAGCGTCGAAGTATTCACTGCGCACGAAGTTGCGATGAGCGTCGGACAAATCGCGCCCTTCGAGGATCGAACGCAGGCTCGCACCCTGAAAATAATCCGGCAATTCCACGTCTGCGATATCCAGCAGGGTCGCCGAGAGGTCGAGCAGTTCCACCAACGCATCGCTTTGATGATCGGCCACAAACCGGCCCGGCCAGGAAATGATCAAAGGAATCCGCACCAGCCCTTCGTAAAACCGACAGCCTTTGTACATCAACCCGTGATCACCCAGCGCCTCGCCGTGGTCGCTGGTGAAAACAATCACCGTGTTGTCGCGCTGGCCGGTTTCGTCGAGGGTTTGCAGAATGCGAGCAAACTGGTCGTCGATCTGGGTGATCATCGCATAGTACCGCGCCTGAACCGCATGGGCATCGTGTTCCTCGGGCGTGCGCACCTCGTCCTGAAAATCGCAATCGGCCAGCTTCGCCTGCGCCGCCATGTCGCTTTCGCGAAAGTGCGGCCCGGGCATGGCCGCGGGATCAAACTGCTCGGCATAAGAACGCGGCGGAATGAAGGGCGGATGCGGGTCGTATATGTTTACGTTCAACATCCACGGGCCTTCGTGCGGTTGGCGAATAAACTCAATCGACCGCTCGGACGCCCAAGTGGTTTGGTGCAGCTCGGTGGGCACGCGGTCGTCGCTTTCGCGCAAGGCATTCAGATCGCCACCCTGTTCGCGAACCCAGTCGGCGTAATCGTGGCCTTCCTCCCAGTCGTCGCGTGGGGCGTGGCTGAATTTCCAAAAGCTGAACCCGTCGTCAATCCGCGGCTCCGTGCGGCGGCCCGAGCTTTGCAGATGAAATTTCCCGATCAACCCGCACTCGTAGCCGGCATCGGCCATCAGCTTACTGATCACTGGCGGCCAGTTGGGAAAGGTGGCGTTGCCGTTGCGCGTATTGTGCACGCGGCTGGGGTACAGGCCGGACATGAAGCTCGCCCGGCTCGGCGTGCAAATCGGGCTTTGGCAGTAGGTATGCGTAAATGCCACGCCATCGCGCACCAGTTGATCTACCACCGGCGTGCGTACGTGCGGGTTGCCCAGCGCGCCAATGGTATCGAAGCGTTGCTGATCGGTGCAGTACCAGAGAATGTTGGGCCGTTTGCTCATGAGCGGGCGACTTTACGAAGATGTGTCCGGAGCGGAAACGTTATTCTTGCGCAGCAACAACACCGCCGCGCCGATTAGCATCACCAGAGATAAAGGCCGCGTCACTAGCGGCGCGTAGCTTCCGCCACTCGCCATCAACCCCGCGCACAGGTTTTCTTCAGCCACTGGCGCCAGCACGAAGCCGATCACAAAGGCCGCCAGCGGCAGCTTCGCTTTTTCCATGCGCCAACCAATCACACCGAAGGCCAGCATTACCACCACGTCCACGAGCTGCCCATTCAAGGCGTACGCGCCCCACAAGCAACAGAGCGTGATCACGGGCATCATCACCTGTTGCGGCACGGCCGAGAGCCGGGCGATCCAGCGGGCGCCGCCGAGCATCAGGGCAAACATCATCACGTTCGCCACCAGCACCGAGCCGATGATTGCGTACACCGCCTCGGGGTTTTGCCGAAAGAGTAACGGCCCGGGCTGCAGGCCGTGCACGATCAACGCTCCCAAGAGCACGGCCCCAATCACGCTGCCCGGCACGCCCAGCGCGATCAGCGGAATCAGCGCCCCGCCCACCGTGGCGTTGTTCGCGGCCTCGGAAGCCACGATGCCTTCCTCGCTGCCTTTACCGAATTGTTCCGGTGTCTTCGAGGCCCGTTTCGCCGTCATGTACGCCGCCAGCGAACCAACGTTCGCACCCACGCCCGGCAACACGCCGATCAACGTGCCCAAGCCCGAAGAGCGTAGGAGGTTCACCGCCTGCGTCTTCCAAGTTTTCCACGGCACCCACGCTCCGTCCTCGCCATTGGCTTGTTCCACCTTGCCATCGGCGCCCGTCAGATCGTCCAGAATTTTGCCGATGGCGAACATACCGATTAGCACGGGAATCAGCCGAAAGCCTTCATTCAATGCCGTCACGTCAAAGGTCCAGCGCAGTTCGCCCGTGGCTGGATGCACGCCCGGCATGGCCGCCAGCACGCCCAGTCCACCCGCTAACAAGCCTCGCGACCGCGTCGATTCCCCCATGCCCGCCAACAGCGCCAGCGCCAGAATCACCAACGAAAAATACTCGAACGGCCCCAACCGCGTGGACCACTCCGCCATCGGCTCGGACAATTGCCACAACGCCAGCCATGACACCAACCCGCCCACCAGCGAAGCCCCAATACCCAGTCCCAACGCCCGGCCCGGCCGGCCCGCCCTCGCCATGGGATAACCATCCAACGTCGTCATCACCGCCGCCGGCGTGCCAGGCATTCGCAACAAGGTGGCGCTGATCAAACCACCACTCACCGCCCCCACGTACATGGCCACCAGCAACACCAACGCCGCCACCGGCTCCATCGTGAACGTCAGCGGTAAGGCAAGCGCGATCAGCATCGTGCCCGTCAACCCCGGCACGGCCCCCACCGTGATGCCCAGAAACACCCCGAGCAACGTCAGCCCTAACAACGTAGGAGATGCAAACAACTCGATCATACCGACTTGCCCTCCCGCCAAACCCATACCGAGCACAGCCCCACAAAGCCCAGTACCAGCCAATGCACCGGCGGTAAGGCCGCCGGTTTCTCCAATTGAAGACCCTCCAAATCCTGACTGCGCTCCTGAATCACGGCCTGCAAATCATCTCCCACATGAAACTCCGGTTCCACGTGCAGTTGAGCCAAACGCGCCTGCACTGTTGACGTCTCCATCACCTGCCGCAGAAGCTTTTCCAAATACGCCACTCGATCCGGTGGCGTCCCTTTAGGCGCCCACCAAAACTGCATCAGCCCGTGGATCGCATCCACCTCCTGCTCGCGAGCCGTCGGTAGATCCGGCAAAGCCGCTTCCCGTTTCTCGCTCAACACCGCCAACGCTCGGATCCCCGCCTCCTTGAAGGGCTCGTACTCCGCCACCGAAAACCCGGTTACGTCCACGTGGCCACCCTTGAGCTGAGCCAGCCGCTTGGCCCCGCCGCCGGTTTGCGTGAAGCGAAATTTGGCCCCTGGCTTGCCATGTTGCAGAAACAACGCCGAGTAATGATTCGGCGCCCCGAGGTTGGTGCCGTAAACCAATTGGTACGGCCGAGCCACCGCGTCAGCCATCAACTCGGCCAAATCCTTGTAAGGCGAATTCTCTACCACCGCCACCACAACCCCACTCCTTCCCGTGGCGGCGATCGGCGTGAAATCCGCCGGCCCCCAGTCGGCGTTGCCGTAATGTTGAGCCGTGTACATGCCGTCGTGTAGACAAAGAATCGTGTAGCCATCCGGCTTTGCCTCCAATGCCGCCCGACTGCCGATCGTGCCTCCGGCCCCGCCAATGTTTTTCACCACAAACGGCTGCGGCGCAAGGTCGTGCTCGCGAATCGCCTTTAGAAAAATGCGAACGAACGTATCGCTGCCCCCGCCTGCCGCAAAGGGCACGATCACTGTGATCGGTTTCTCAGGAAATGGCGCAGCAGCGCAGAAAATCGCGCCCAGGAAAACTCCTGCGACCATACCCCGCCGAAACAGTGAAAACGCCGTCATGAAAGCGCGGCCAACCTGCGGCGTTTTGGTCTACAATGCAATCCCATCGTAGCGCACACGCTACCGCCCCTCAGTCAATCGATCCTTAAGCTCAGCGTACTTCGGATCGTTGGCAAGGTTGGTCCACTCGTTAGGATCGGCTTTGAGGTCGTAGAGCTCTTCTTCGCCGTTGGCGTAGCGGAGGTAGCGCCAGCGGGTAGTGCGGAGGGAGAGGTTACCCCGGTCGAAGGTGGTGGGCAGAACACGACCGGTTTCATTGGCGGGTTCGCGCAGGAGCGGCAGCAGAGATTGGCCGTCGAGTTGCTTTGGAGCGTCTAAGCTGCAGGCTTCGGCGAGCGTGGGAAAGAGGTCGATGAGGCCCACGGGTTGGGCGCAACGCGAGCCGCCCGGCGCGAATTGCTTGGCCAAGCGCTTAGGCGGCACGATGATGAGAGGCACCTTGGTGGAGCGTTCCCAGCCGGTCCATTTGCCCCAATGCTGTTTCTCACCGAGATGCCAACCGTGGTCGCTCCAGAGTACGATCCACGTATTGGCCGCTGCGTCACTTTGATCAAGCGCGTCGAGCAGGCGACCGATTTCGTGGTCCACGTAGGTGGTGCAGGCCAAGTACGCCTCCACCGCGGCCCGCCATTGTTTGTGCTTAAGCACCGTGGCATGGCTGCCGGCAGTGACGGCTTCAATCGCCCACTTACGGCCAGAGGGGCCAATATCCTTCAGGTCGTCTCGGCGCACGGGCGGCAGTTGGCCGGGGTTCTGCTTGAACCGTTCGAAATATTTTTGTGGCGCGAAGAGCGGAATGTGCGGCCGATAATAACCCACGCCGAGAAAGAACGGTTTCTTTTTCACCAGACCAGCCTTCAGTTTCCCGATTGCCCAAGTGGTGATCTGCGTGTCGCCGAAGTCGTTGTCCGGCACGTCGAACCCACCCCAGTCGAAGGATTCGCCTGCGACCGCGTTGGGCTTGCGGTCGGACGGTATCCGATTGAGGGGCAACACCACTTCCCGCCCAAGGCTGTCCTGCAACACGTGCCGCGGATTGTCCGTCCCCTTGCTCGGCAACTCGGATTTCTTGTACGGCACGTCCTTCTTCGGAAACGGACTCCAGCGTTGGTTCACGCCGTGGTATTCTTCGAACAACCCCGCCACTTTACTGTGCAACATCTTTCCAGTGCCAAGCGTTTGGTAGCCGGCCGCGCGAAAGGCATGTGTGAGCAATACCGCCTTGGGCGCGGCCTTCTCAATGCGCTCACTATCATTCGACCACACGCCCGTGCGCGCCGGCATCAATCCGCTGAACACTGCCGCGCGCGAGGGATTGCAGGCCGGAGCCGCGCAATGGGCGTTGGTAAACAGTACACCCCGCTTGGCCAAGCGATCCATATTCGGCGTTAAAGCCTGCGGATGCCCACCAAGGCACCCTATCCAGTCATTCAAATCGTCGACTGCGATGAACAACACATTCGGCTTGGCCGCAGCTTGAGCAAACTGTGTTAAGAAGATACAGCCCAGTGTTAGTATTAAACTGAATTTCATTGGGGCTTAGGTCTGTAACAGCCGGACGTCTCTCAAGAATATGATCTTTACAGGCCTATTCGCCCTTCCAAGTCAGAGGGCCACGCTTGCCGTCTTTGAGTTCCTGCAGGCGGCGTTGGAGGTAGGCGGCGGAAATCTTACGAGCCTTCTCGCGGTCGGCGGCGTCGTAATCCCAGAATTCCTGCACGACCTTTTCGGCGGCGGGATAATGACTGCCGTCATCGCCGACGGTCCGGCGCAGGTCGGCGAGCTGTTGCTTCAGGCGGGCGCGCACCTTGGCGTAGGCGGGGGTGTCGTAGACGTTGTTCAATTCGCCGGCGTCCTTTTGCAGGTCGTAGAGTTCCCAGGCGGGCGGGGTTTGATAGCCGCCGTCGTAGTTGCAGCCGTAGTAGTAGAGAAGCTTGTGCGTCTTGGTGCGGATAGCCATCACGGCGGGGTTGTCATGATGGGCCATGTGCATCCAATAGCGGTAGTAGGCGGCCTGTTTCCAGCCCTTGGGTTCGCGGCCGGTTTCGCAGATACTCCTGAAGGAATGCCCCTGCATGGAGGGAGGCGTGGGGATACCGGCAAAGTCGAGCATGAGCGCGGGGAAATCGACGTTCTCAATAATGGCATCGGAACGGATACCGGCTTGGGTAGCTTTGGGATAGCGCACGATAAGCGGCATGCGCATAGAGGGATCGTAGGCCCAGCGTTTGTCCTGATAATCATTTTCGCCCAGCCAGAAACCCTGGTCACCGGTGTATATGATCACGGTGTTGTCGTAGAGTCCCTCGGCCTTGAGATAATCGAAGAGCCGTTTGAGATTATCGTCCACGCCTTTCACGCAGCGGAGGTATTTGCGCAGGTAGGCCTGATAGGCGAGATGTGTGGTCTCGCGCTCGGAGAGCTTGACGATGTCGTAGTCGGCGGGAAGTTCTTCGGGGAAACGTTCCTTTAAATCGACGGCATAAGAACGGCGCGGATTGCGTTTGCCGATGGAGGTGCCAATGTGCGGCATCAGTTCATCGTTGTACCCGCGCGTGGCGATGGAGCCGAAGGTGTTTGGCACGTCGTAGAGCGTGGGCGGCTCAGGAATCTTTACGTCGGCGAGGTATTTCTGGTAGCGCGGCGCGTTCTCGAAATAATCATGCGGCGCCTTGAACTGGTGGCAGATAAAGAACGGCTTGTCCTTATCGTACTGCGTCTTGAACCAATGCAGGGTGGAGTCCGTAATAGCATCGGAGGAATGCTCGCCCTTGTGGGTGACCAAGTTCTTGGGCCACGGCTTGTCGCCCTGCACGCGAAACTCGGTGTCGTAATACTTCCCCTGCCCCGGGAGCACCTTGTAGTAGTCAAAGTTCGGCTCCACCTTCAGGTGCCACTTACCGATCATGGCCGTTTGATAACCAGCCTGCCGAAACAGGATCGGCAACGTTTGCTTGGGCGGCAGGATCCGGCCGGTGAGATCGGTTACGCCGTTTACGTGCGGATACTGGCCCGTGATGATGCTAGCCCGGCTCGGCGTACAGATGGAGTTCGAGCAAAACGCGTTGTCGAACGTGATGCCCTCCGCTGCCAACCGGTCAAGCGTGGGCGTAGGGTTGAGCGGCTTGAGCACGGTCGCATACGCGCCCACGGCCTGCGCCGTGTGGTCGTCGGACATAATGAACAGCACGTTGGGTCGTTCCTTAGCCATCACATCCAGCGCGACACCCAAGGTTAGGAGACAGAGAACGAATCGTTTTTTCATAAATTTTATAGTTCTGGCCGGAGCCTATTCGCCATAGCAAATCAACTCCTTAAGGGTACGGCCGTAAAGGCAGCCTTGGGCGTAAGTGAGCGAGGAGAGACACCAAGTTTCGCCGGCGGGGCCAAGGTCGCTGAGGGCGGTGAGCGCGGAGGCATCGAGGGTCTTGGCGTTCCAGTCGAGGACATAAACGGTGCCGGCCATGGTGGGCCAGTAGATGTGTTTCCCGACGACGATGGGCGGAGCGGCCGTAACGTGTCCCCAACCGCTGCCCGCGTTGCGCTTATCCTGCGTTGCCCGGAAGCCACCAGCGTTTTTCATATCGTTTGGCAAGTGCTTGGTCCATAGCATTTCGTCGGGCTGCCCTTTTTTGCGGACGACCTGCACGGGCACCTGCAGGTACTCAACGCGGCCGGTGGAGAGCTGGACACGACCAATCAGAAAGCCATTGAACGAGCGGAAGTAATGGTAGTCACCCACGATGAGGTTCGTGAAGTAGGTAAAGGACTTCTTGGCCTTAGCCTCGCGAGGGAGGGTTTGGTTTTCGAGCGTGACGTATCGGTCGTCCTGCCAGCGCGTGAGGGCGACGCCTTCAACAAGCGACTGCTGGCCGCGCGGCTTGCCGGTGTGGAGATCGACCGCGCCGTGCCGGCCATTGGCGAAGAAGTAGGCGGTGCCCTTTTTGAAGGTGGTATTCTGGTGGCAGGGAAATTTTTCGATTCCGGCATCCCAGAGGCTTTTGCCGGTTGCGGCATCAATAAGCGATAGGCCGTAGGGTTCCTCGGGTGGCTGATGTCCGCCACCGCGGCCGGTGAGGATGGCGGCGCGGCCGTCAGGCAGTTTACCGAGCATGGAGAGAGCGTGCACGCTGGTGCCCGGCCCGGCGTGCCAAGTGAGCTTGCCAGTGGCCAGGTCGTAGGCGCGAAGGTGCGTCCAATATTTCCTGTCCCGGCCCAGTGGTTTGGAGCCGGCCTTGGTGGTGGCGGCTACCGGCAGATCGTAGGTGGCTGCGTGAACAAGGATGACATTGCCTTCGTGTAAAATGGGTTCATGGGCCCGGGCGTGGTGCCGGCCAAAAGGAGTCCAAGTGTGCGTCCATAGTTCGTTGCCGTCGTAGTCGAAGCACTTCATGGTGCCGCCGACGTTAGTGAACACCACGCGTTTGCCGTCGGCCACGGGTGAATAAGCGGTGTTGTCGTTGAACAGGCTGGAGAGGTCCGTGGTTCGCGTTCCGGGAATGGGGCGGCGCCACAGTTCCTTGCCGGTCCGGGCGTCGAAACACATGCCGAGGATGCCGGTGCCGAACTCAGTATCCGCCTCGATGGGTTCATGGGAGGTGACGAAGATGCGGCCGCCCGAGACGATGGCCGCACTCTGACCGGTGTTTGGGAGGGGCACACGCCACTTCACGTTTTTGCCCGTGGCACCGCTGAAATCCGTGGGCGCCTGACCCTGCACAATAAAATTGCCGGCCGGCCCGGCGGCCTGCGGCCAGTCGATATTTGAAACCGCCCGCTTTTTCACGATGGGCGTCAGAACGATGTTGCGGTAGCTAACGGCAGTGTGGTCGCCCTGTAGATAGAGTGGCCCGGGGATGGTTTCGTCGGCATGCAGCGCGCCGTTGGTGCATCCGGGAATAGGCTGATTGTCGATGACCTTTTTCCCGTTGAGGACGACGGTGACGTGGCGGTCGACCAGTGTGATGTCGTAGCGGTTCCATTCTCCGCCAGGCTTGCCTGCGTTTTCCGTAGGCAGGATGCGCCCGAAGATAGCGCCGACGCCCTGGATGCCCTGCATACGGCTATCGCGGTCGAGCACTTGCGCCTCGTAGACGCCGCGCAGGTAGATGCCGCTGTTCCCTCCAGGCGGCACCTTGAATTCAATCTTCAGGTTGAAGTCCATGAACTCCCGCTCGGTGCGGAGGTTACCAAAGCGCGAGTAAGGCGAAAAATCGAGCTTCTCGGTGGTGTTGACCAACTCCCCTTCGACCGCCTTCCAGCCGTTGATCTGCTTGAGGTTGGTGAGCTCCCAGCCGTCAAGGTTACGGCCATTGAACAGTCTTAAAGGTTTCCCAAACTCCACCTTGCTCAAGTCCGGCTTCGGGGGTATTGGCGGCATACGCTTGCCGGTGAACGGCACCAGCTCAATCACCCCGCCACTCACGTGTCGGTGCTGGGCCAGCTTGAGGGCGGCACCATCCACCTTCGCCGTGTAGCGCACGGCCACGCGTTCGCCCGTCGGCGGCCCGCCGTTAAACTCCGGTTTGCCAGCGCGTATTTTCCGCGTGAACAAGAGTTTCCCATCCTCAACTACAATATCTGTAAGTGCCCGTCCCCCACCCACAGCCCAGTATTCGCCCTTCAGTTTCCCATCTGACATAGAAAGCATCATCCAGCCAGCCGTGCCATCGGGCTGTTTTAGGGCCCAATTGCCAAGAAAATGGCGGGCTGACATTGATGTCTTTTCCCGGCCTAACGGGTTTTCATACCAAACAACGTTGTTACTTGTGTGCCCCGCTATAAGCACGTCGAGGTCCCCATCGGAATCCATGTCGATGGTACGGGTGTCATAAGAACCCTGATTCCGATCAATAATGTGCTTAGTGAATAGGCCTTTGCTGTTGTTTTCATACCAAGCGGTGACACCCACGGGATCCTTACTACAAGTAATGGCATCCAGATCCCCATCATTATCTAGATCAGCTAGATCAAGGGAGTGTGGAGCTAGAATCTCGGGATCGATTTCAATGAGATTAAAGTCCGGTCCCTTGAACCAAAGCACGCCGTGACCATGACCGCGTGTAGCGAAATAGTCGACGTAACCGTCAGCGTTCAGATCGGCAGGCATGATGTTAGTAGCACCCGGCTGGTTGTCAGCGAGTATATGTTTTTTCCATGGAAGTTTGCCATCCTTGGACTGTTCCCACCAAGCGAACCATTGGCCGCCAGGAAACTTATCACCGCCCTTCGCCGCACAACTAATATCAGGCAGACCATCACCGTTGACATCGCCGAAGCCAGTATAGTGAGAACCGCCTGGAGCATCACTTTTGGCAAAGACATGCCGTATCCATTTATTGGAAGAGCGAGGGTTTTTTGGCACCTCCAACCACACTAGTGAGTTGGGGATTGAAGTATGTTGAGCCGCACGACCAGAGTTAGCAATCAGGTCTGGCTTGCCGTCGCGATTCACATCGCCAGTGATCAAGCAGTGTGTGCCTAGGATTTCGTCATCGACCGTGCGATATTTCCAAGGTCCAGCCAATGGATTATCAGGGCATTCCAGCCAAAAAACGGTATTGTTAGATCCAACAAAATCTTGATCACCATCACCATCAACATCCAAAAGGCAACTATGGATGCAAGCGGTGCGTGGTTTGTTACGGGAAAGGCCCGCACGAAATTCGTGCAGAGTGTGCGACTTCCAATTTGGCGAGAGTAAGAGCACGACCTTACCGTCCAGAGAGGCAATGACGTCATTTTTACCGTCCGAATTCCAATCAGCCGCAACCGCAGAGTTGACCATCCCCCGTTGAGCTTCCACAACAAGATGCTTTTTCCATTCCGCTTGAACCCACATGGGTATAAGTAAAAAAAGAAAAAACAGTTTGCGCATATTGATTAATGGGAGGTTTAACGGCGGGAGAAAAGCTCACTTGTAATAACCATATGAATCAAGTCTCGAAATCCATTCCCTTCAGATAAAGAGTTTTCAACGATTTGATTGATCACTTTATAATCACGGTAATCAGGTTCACGACCTGTCGCGTGCAAGAGAATTTTACAAGTGAGGTTTCGTGTTAACTGAGCCCTACGAGAGACGAGTAATTCTCGGAGCTCTACCTCATTTCGCACATGCTCACCAGTGGGCAATTTACCAGAGCCATCTATGCGCCTGCCTTTCCCTGTACCACGCTCCTTATTGGCCGGGTAATGTTCACGCAGACTGCCGATTGGATCGAAAAACTCGAGAGCAAATCCCCATGGATCAATCTTGTCGTGACAGTCCGCGCAAGCGGCAACATGACGATGCTTAGCTAATTGCTCGCGAATAGTGACCGCACCGCGAGTATCCGGTTCGATTGGGGGCACGTCTGGTGGCGGCGGGGAGGGAGGCGTACCCAAAAGGCTCTCTAATACCCATACACCCCGGGTTACCGGGGATGTCTCCACGCCATTTGCCGTAGCGGTCAGCACACTGGCGTGCCCTAGTAATCCTCCCCGACGAGCTTTTGAGGGAAACTGAACCTTTCTAAAATTCTGCCCGGCTATGCCATTCACTCCATAGTGTCGTGCAAGAGCGCCGTTAAGAAAACTGTAAGGGGCATCAACAAACTTCGAAATTGGATGATTCTCTTGGAGCAGATGACTAACAAAATAGTAGGTTTCATTTTTCATGGCACTCTCTAATCGATCCCGGAAGTAAGCTGGAAATTGCTTAGTACCGGGAGGCATGGAACCGATTTTATCAAGCCGTAGCCACGCATCTGCGAATCGCTCAATAAAAGCTTTCGAGCGATCATCCTTTAATAGCCGTTCTATTTCAGAATTTAAGATTTTCGACTGACTCAAAGTGCCCTTGGCGGCCAAGTTTAGCAAACGCTCGTCCGGAGTTGAGCACCATAAAGTGTAGGACAATCTGGTTGCTAACTGAAATTCATCTAATTGCTTCCCCCCATCCTCACCCCCTTCATCTAAAAATAGAAAGCGGGGTGAAGTAAGCATTGCGGTTAGGGCTTGTTTCAACGCCTCATCTTCAGCCGCACCCTTAGCCGTTTGATCTTTGACATAATCAATATACTGCGTGATTTCCTCTAATTTTACGGGATGCCGGAAAGCTTTACTGGCAAATTTAAGCAAGACCTGCTCGACATTTAAGTTACTTGCATTGGTTTCAGTGCCAGCAATGCCCTGATGACTTAAAGGTGGCCATTGGTCATGAAAAGGCCCTTCAATGGACATCTCAAAAATACGAATACGAGGTCCTTTGTATAAATCGGAAATCCATACCTTTTGGACTAATGCATCCTTTGGGACAGGCAAACCGGCTTCCTTGAGGCGATCAACCTCATAAGGCGTCTTCCGTTTAGCTTCAGGATAATATCGTTGAATTATCTTTTGCAGCGGCCCCTTTGTGGCACCAATACCGTTAATCCAATGGACGAACGGACTAGAACCCGCAGGCATCCAAACGGTAGCTTCATATGTCTGAGGTTTATTATCGGCTAAATCAAAGACCTCAACTAGCACCCTGCCCTCCGATGTGCGCTTCGCTAAATAAGAAGGTCCTGGAACATGCCATAACCCCATCTGTAAAGGTTGCGTGAGATCAGTCGGTATTAGTTCCGGTGCGTAAGGGTGGTTACGCCCAACTGCGGTCGCTTTCACTGAAATACGGTAAAGACCATCTTTTGGAACACCTCGAGCTGCAAATCCTTTTGGATAGGTTGGCCCGCTTTCAGATGGTTTACCATGACCAATGTCTAAGTGTTTACCATCTGCTGATATCACTCGATAACGAACCGTGCCAACGTTTTTCTTTTCGTGTGGTAAATCCTTGGGCTTAAAAATCCATTTTTGTATATCAGGTTTTTGCTGACCAAATACTAAGGCTCTATCAAGATAAGTTCTGGCCGCCTTTATGTAATGCTGAAGCTGCACATCTGAAAGTGCCTGCGCAGGACCATAATTTGAAAACCCATGGGAATTCAAATCGGCTGGAAAAAACCTTGTGGCGTCGGCGGCTTTTGTATCCACACCTAACAAGTCCCTCATGGTATAATTGTATTCATAACGCGTCAGTCGCCTCATTACTGTGGCGTAGGGAACTTTACCGGCTTCTATCTTTTTTAAATAACCGCTAAGGACGGCGACGATCTCACGTCTCTCGTTATCTGAGGGCTGAGCAACACTTTTTTTACGAGGTGGCATTTCCCCTAGATTGAGTTGATCAAGAACTTCTTTGAGCGTTTCATGATGTCCTTTGGAGGTGCGACTGGTAATTAATGACTCAAAATTCCGATCGCCTTTTTCGCTATCCGCATTGTGGCAATCAATACAATATCGTTTTATAAATACAGGCACAGAAGGGGGAATAACTTCAGCATTAGCAGTTACGAGCCCAGACCAGAAAACAGCAACTACTAGAATAAAACTACGAATACTCATACTGTTTCCAAGCCGGTCAAAGTGCCGCTTGAGCGGTTGAAAGTATCTGTGTCCAAACCGAAACGCTGAAGCATGGAGAGAAATAAGTTGGAAGCAGGCGTGTTACCCGGCTCGAAACGCATATGATTTCCGTGTTTAAAACCACCTCCTGCCAGTAATAAAGGTAGGTTTTTGTTACTATGCGAACTGGCGTTACCCATCCCGCTACCGAGTAGAGCCATAGTGTTATCTAAAAGGTTTTTACCATTGGGTTCTTTAATTGCCGTTAGCTTATCGAGGAACAACCCAAACTGCTTGGTGTGAAATCTTTCGATAACGGAAAGTTCTTTAATGTAGCTGTCAACTTTACCGTGATGAGTCAATTGATGATAACCTCGTGTAACAGGAAACCCGCCCGAGTTTGGCCCCAAATCTGAAAACTCCAGTGAAATCACCCGAGTGGAGTCAGTTTGTAAAGCCAATGTCGCCAGGTCGTAATAGAGTGGTACTCGATCCGCGAAATCCATCTCGTTCGATTCATTCGGAAGGGAGTAGCTAACCTTTGGTTTAGGTCGATCCAACCAAGCGGCTGACTGGGTTAGCCTCTTTTCAAGGGAACGTATAGAGGTGAAGTATTGATCAATTTTCTCGCGGTCTTCAATCCCAACACGTTTTTTTAGCAGTCTTGCATCGGACTCAACCAAATCGAGGATGCTAATCTGTTGTTGATTAGCCTTTTTAAGAGAACTTAATTCACCTTGCCCCGTTGGCTGAAAAAGCATTGCAAAAATTTTGCGTAAATCACGTATCGGAGGAATGGCAACTCCTGCAGAATTCCATGATAGAATACTACCTCCTTCACTGCCTGAAGTTAGTTGCATTGATGGATATCGAGTAGAAGCCCCCACGTGAGAGGCGGCTTTTTGATCCACTGAAATATTCTTCTCAGGCAATCCACGGGAATTTTTAGATAAAACACCCGAGAGAAAAGCGTGAACCCCTTGGTGCCCCCCAACCCCCTCAACTCCATGATCCAATCCGGAGAAAATTGTGAAGTTTCGGCGATGCCTCTCAAGCTGCTGAATTAACTCCGGTGCGACATAGTTTGCACCTTCCTCTTTTGGGAAAAATAAATGTGGAACAAATCCAAAGTTAGTCCCAACGCAAACCATACGGGTTGGAACATCTTTACCCTTAAAATTGTCCGCCATAAGGTTTAAGTGTGGCAGGGCCAACAACACGCCACCCGTCCCACGAAGAAAAGTGCGCCGGTTAACTGATTTTGTATTCACGCAATTAGTTCCTTAATTACCTCACCACCGAATTGGCTGAGCTGCTTGTAGCGACCGGCATGAAAATAGGTAAGCTTGTTATCATCAAGTCCAAGAAGATGTAATAATGTAACGTGCAGGTCCCGAATAGGATGAGCGACTTCGACGGCCTTAGCACCTATTTCGTCGGTTGCCCCAACAATCGCACCCTTTTTGACTCCACCGCCAGCCATCAACATGGTCATTGCGTCCGCGTTGTGACCTCTACCAAGAGAATAGACGCCGCCGCGTTTGTTGTTGTCCGGCGTGCGGCCAAATTCGCCGGTCCAAATCACGAGCGTGTCGTCAAGCATGCCGCGTTCCTTGAGGTCCTTGATCAGCGCGGTCATCGGCTGGTCCACCGACCGGATGCGCGAGCTGTGGCCGCGCTCGAGATAATCGTGACTATCCCAGCCGCCGGAGAAAATTTGCACAAACCGCACGCCCTTTTCCACGAGGCGACGAGCCATCAGACATTGCCGCCCAAACTCAGCGGTCTCCTTGCGTTCCATGCCGTAGGCTTTGCGAACATGCTCGGGCTCGCCCTGCAGATCGATGACTCCCGGCACCTCCGCCTGCATGCGGAAGGCCAGTTCGTAGCTTTCCATGCGGGTAGCGAGGTCGGCGTGGCCGGGATGCTTGGCGGCGTGGCGTTGATTGAGAAACGCGAGTTCGTTCAGAGCGGCGCGCTGATGTTCCCTCGTCTTATGCGTCGGCGCGTGCAGATCGAGAATGGGCGATCCTGTCGGGCGCAGACGCGTACCCTGAAAGTGCCCGGGCAAAAAGCCGTTGCTCCAGTTGCGCGAACCGCCCTGCGGCAAGGCCAGCTCGGTCATCACCACGTAGCCGGGCAGATTTTGATTCATCGAACCCAGCCCGTAATTCACCCAGGCGCCCAGCGCAGGGTCAGCACCCAGCCGGCTGCCGGTGTTCATGTGAAACAACGCCTCGGGATGATTCAGCGACTCGGCCGTGCATCCGCGGTAGTTACACAATTCATCGGCCACCTCCGGCAGATGTTGCCACTGATCGCTCATCTCCAGCCCCGCCTGCCCCACCTTGCGCGACTTAAACGGGCTGCCGACAAAAAACTTAAACCCATTCGCCAGTGACCGCGTGCTCTTGGACTCCGTCTTGTGCAACGCATTCAGCTTCGGCTTCGGGTCAAACGTATCCACCTGACTCGGTCCGCCTTCCATGAAGAGCATGATCACGTTTTTCGCCTTGGGCGCATGCATCGGCTGTCTGGGCGTCAATGGACCCGCCGTTTCCTTGGCGAGCAGATCGGTCATGGCCAGGGCACCCAATGAGGATCCCAATCCATACAAAAAATCGCGGCGTTTCAGATTTGGAATATTCATCAATATACGTACATAAACTCGTTAGAATTAAACAACAGCAAACATAAATCCGCCAGAGCGCGAGTCCTCGCACTCACATCGGTCGGTTTCCGGTCGCGGACATAATCTTCAAACACCGGCAGAATCTCCTCGTACTCAAAGGGTTGCCCTGTGAGTTCCTCGACGAGTGAGCGGGTGATGGCGGTGGGATATTCGACAGCCGACGGCTCGTGCTTCGCGTGATAGGCTCGCATCTTGGTGACGTGTTGCTTGAGTCGCTCCCACTCAACCTTGTCCGGCACACGACCGTAGGCGAGCTGTACAGCGCGTTTCACCTGCAGGTGCAGCGTATCGAATTCCTTTTCTGCGCGGAGAGCCAGCGCGATGGCGCGATCGCTCATCACGTCACTATTCAGCAAAGTGAACACCTGTGGGGTGACCGTTTCCGCCACACGCGCCTCGCAGGAGTTGTTAGGGTTGGGTTGATTGAATGTCTCGAGGAATGGATCGGCTTGGCCGCGCACGCGGTAGGCGTAGATAGTCCGGCGATTGCGCTCGGCGGGCGTGCGCGAGGGCTGGTACGCGGGAGAGAGAGAAAACTGAATCATACGCGGTTGCAGGGCGACTTCCATGTTGATCTCCGGCATTACCGGCAAGCCGCCAAGAGCCGGATTCAACTCGCCGGTGGCCTTGAGCAAGCTGTCGCGCAATTCCTCGGCGGATAGACGGCGCGGCGCGCGGAAGGCGAATAGATGATTGTCCGGATCGGCTTCAGCCAATTTGGCCGCCTGCGGGTGCGCGCCGGATTGGCGATAGGTTGCCGACTCCATGATCAGTCGGTGTAATCGTTTGAATTTCCAGCCATGCTCGACGAAATCCGCTGCCAACCAATCGAGCAATTCCGGATGTGTTGGCTTGCCGCCCTTGGCCCCGAGGTTGTTCGGGTTGGCGGCCAGTGGTTCGCCGAAGTGTTGCTGCCAAATACGGTTGACGATGGAACGAGCCGTCAACGGATTCCCCGGATCCGCAATCCACCGCGCCAATGCCAGACGCCGGCCATCAAGCGGATCCTTGATCTGGTACGGATCGCTCGCCTTGGCACCCGGCACCGGCACGCCCAAGCCGCTGAGCACACCGGGCGTCACTGCCGCGCCAGGAGCTTCCAGTGAGCCACCGCCGAGGATGCGGCTATCCGGGCGCCATTGGTTATTAGCGCGCGCGTTCATGCGTAGCTTGCGGGCGTTCAGGAAATTCGGCACAGGCCCGTTGTACACGGATTGCGCCAGCGGTTGGTAACGCTCTAGGCGTCGTTCCCAAATCCACTCGTCCTGCCGGCGCACCTTCTTGCGGCCCTGCTCCTCGGAAGAAAGGCCCACGAGCCGGGGCGGCTTTTCCTCATCGGGCAATTTCTGCCGTGCCTTTTCATCGAGATACTTCGTGCCAGCCTTCGCAAACCACGCGCGCGCGGCGGACTCCTGCTTGTTGTAAAGCGCGTTGTGTTTGTCCGTGGCAAACGCCAGCAGCTTCCGCGTGGTCGTCTCACCTTCCTTTAAGCCGACGCGGTTTTCCTGTTCGAAAAAAGGCGTAGGCCGCTCAGCCAGTTGCGTGGGCTCGAACACCGCGTACATGCGGTAGTAATCGCGCGTGGGCAACGGATCAAACTTGTGGTCGTGGCACTTGAAACAGCGCATCGTGGTGCTGAGAAACGTCTCGCCCACGGCATTGACCACATCATCCAGATAAAGCTGCCGCGCCTGTGGTTTCTTCACCATCGCCGGATCCCACGGGCCCATGCGCAGAAACGAACTGGCCACCAGTTGCTCAGCCTCGCGAGCGTTGTACTGCTTTCCGTTCTGGCGCGCGTTTTGAAACTGATCCCAATCACTGATGCGTTGGCGCAGCGAGGCATCGGCCAGTTCGTCACCGGCGATCTGCTCAATCACAAACTGATCGTATGGCTTGTCTTCGTTGAAGGCACGGATGACATAGTCACGGTAGCGCCACATATTAGAGCGCTCGTAGTCGTTGGAGTAACCTCCCGTGTCGGCGTAACGGGCGACATCCAGCCAATGCTGCCCCCAACGCTCGCCGTAATGCGGATTGGCCAGCAGCCTGACGATGAGCGCGCTCCATGCTTGGGCAGGATCCTTGTCCCACGCCAAACGGAATTGAAAAATCTCAAATGGCGTTGGCGGTAATCCGGTGAGGTCATAATACGCGCGTTTCACCAACGTGCGAAAATCCGCCTGCGGCGCCGCTACAAATCCCGCCGCCTTCAGCTTGCGCCCGATGAATGCATCCACCGGATTCGCCGCGACCTTCGGCACGGGCGGCTTGCTCAGCGGCTGAAACGCCCAGACATCCTCCGGCCGGTACCGTCGATAAGTCCAATCCTCCGACGACCCACCGCTGGTCTTCACCAGCACGCCCTCGGCGGTCACCGGCTTTGCCCGCTCCTCGACAACGAAGCGCGCTTGCGTCTGGGCATCCGGCCACGGAGCACCCAGTTCGATCCAGCGCTTGAGTGCGGCCAACTGGCCCGCGGTCAGCTTGTCATTTTCCTTCGGCGGCATCGCCGACCAATCATCCTCATGGGCGCGCGTGGCTGCCAGGTACAACGGACTCGCCATCGGTTTGCCCGACACAACCGAGGCTTCTTCGCTTTCGCCGCCACGTAACATTGCAGCGCGCGAGGTCAGATCCAAATCTCCCTTCAGCTTCTTCCCCTCCTCGCCATGGCACGCCAGGCACTTGGAGCTAAAGATCCCACGCACTTTCAAAGCAAACAGGCGTTCGCCTTCGCGATCGGCAGCCACGGTCAGCGTAGTGAACCCCACGAAGATGGCGAAAAATAATCGCATGTCAGATGATGTTGGCGTTGATCGCTTGTTGCGCAGATTTCAAATCGCGTTGTTTCACTGCCTCCACAATCGCTTCGTGTTCCGAAACGATTTGGTCAAAGCGATCAATGCGCGAGTAATCCATAAGCAGTCGCGACGTGATGCTTTGCCAAATGGCCTCCAGTTCGCTTGAGGCACTGCGCACAAGATACCGGTGCATCGCTAGGTCGCAATCGGCAATGGAGCTGAGATCGCCACTATCGCAAGCGCGCGTGAGTTCAGCGAGAATATCCGCGAGCTGTTCGTCATCTGTGGGCGTCAATTGATCGATACATTGGCTGAGGCAAAAGCTCTCCATCTCGCGGCGCATCGCCTGCAACAATTGCCGCTCGGCCTCTGCGGGCGGCGTGTTGACGCGAACGCCTTTGTTCGGACGGTACACAAGCACGCCTTCCCGGGACAGTTCCTGAAGCGCATCACGGATCGGCCCGCGGCTCACGCCGAACCGTTCGGCCAATGCCTGCTCACGCACCGGCGCATGATTGGTCCAAGCCCCGGCCAATACTTCGGCCCGAAGGGTATCCACAATCTGCTCCCGCACCGACCTCACCGACTGTTCCGCAAGCTGCATGAGTCCAATTCTACAGCCCCCCACATATGCGTCAAACGGATTGTTAACAATTCACAATTAACTCCCTACTTCAGCACTTTCAGCTGCAAGTCTCTGAATTGCACGATCATACCCGGGTCGTGGAGTTGGAGCTGAATCATGCCGCTCTGGAGTCGTTTGACTTGAGGGAGGTGCTCGGTAAATTCACTGGAGAGTTTGCCGTTAATGAAGAGCTGGAACCGATTGCCCTCGACGATGATGTGGACATGGTTCCAATCGCCCTTGCGGATGTCCGCGGCGGTGAGGGCATTCTTGATAGGCGTGATGGTGGGCTTGTCATCCTCGGCGATGACGAGATGGTCGCCGCGGAAGCAACGATGTTCGCGCCGGCCGGGCGTGTGGAAATCCCAAGCGCCCATCACGTTTTTGCCAATGCCGAGATGGCCGAGGTCCGCGTGGTAGCTTTGGAAATCGCGCCGGCGCGTCTTGTCCGGGATGGCGCGGATGTTGACGCCGCTGTTGCCTTTGCCGGGAAAGCGATAGCTGAACTTCAGCTGAAGATCGGCCACGTTCTTGTTCGCCGTGTAGGTGAGATAACCACGCCCCTTGTCGCCATTGCCCACGATCATGCCCGCCTGCACCGTCCACGCCGGCGCGATCTTGGCCGGAGTCGCCTCCCAGCCTTTGAGAGTTTCACCATCGAACATGGGTACGAAGTCGTTCTTTGCCGCTCCTTCCACAGAAGCGATCCCATGGAAAAGCAGCAAAGCGGTAAAAAAAGTTTTCATGACGAAATGATCTCCGCCAATTCAACCGGCGTGCTGCGGTCTACGCAATCAATTCCTTGATCAGCTCGCCGCCGGTTTGGCTGAGTTGCTTGAAGCGGCCGCCGTGGAAGTAGGTGAGCTTGTTATCGTCTAGGCCGAGCAGGCGCAGGAGCGTGATGTGGAAATCGCGAATGGGATGAACGACCTCCGCGGCGGTGTCGCCAATCTCGTCAGTGGCCCCGATGATGTGGCCCTTTTTCACGCCGCCGCCGGCGAGGAAAATGGGCATGGCGTTTTTGTTATGATCACGACCAAGCCGTTCGCCGCCGCCGCGCTTGCCGTTGTCCGGCGTGCGACCGAATTCGCCACACCAGACGACGAGCGTGTCGTCGAGCATACCGCGTTGCTTGAGATCCTTTAACAGGGCCGCGATAGGTTGATCGACCGAGCGGATACGTTCGCTATGAGATTTACCAAGATAATCATGCGAATCCCAACCGGCGGTGTAGGCCTGTACAAAACGCACGCCGTGCTCGAGCAAGCGACGCGCCAGCAACAGACGTTGGCCGAAATCCTTGGTGCGGTCATCATTCAGTCCGTACGCGGCACGGGTGGCTTCCTTTTCCTGACCGAGATCAAGAATGCCGGGCACCTTCATCTGCATGCGGTAAGCCAACTCATAGCTGTCCATGCGTGCAGCCAAATCGGCATGGCCGGCGCGCTGGGCGGCGTGTTGTTGATTGAGCCGGGCGAGCAAGTCGAGATTACTCCGCTGCTGCGCCCGCGTGACCCCTTTCGGCGGATGAAGATCGAGAATCGGCGAACCCTTCGCACGCAAGGTGGTGCCCTGATAATGAGGTGGCAAATAGCCGTTGGACCAATTGGCCGCGCCGCCCTGCGGATAAGCCACCTCGGGCAACACAACGAAGCCCGGCAAATCCTGATTCTCTGAGCCCAGCCCATACGTCACCCACGAGCCAATCGCCGGATCACCGCCGAAACGGTTGCCGGTGTTCATGTGATAGTTGGCCGTGGGATGATTGATCGATTCGGCCTGACACCCGCGATACACGCACAACTCATCGGCCACATCCGCGAGGTGCTCCCAGTGCTCGCAAAGATCCATACCGCTCTGGCCCGCCTTACGGAAGCCAAACGGGCTTTGCACGTAATAGCGCTCACCCGAGCCCATCGCGGAGAGAAACTTGCTCTGCCGCTGAAACTTTTTCAGGTGCATCTCCTTGAGCTTTGGCTTGGGATCGAAGGTATCGATATGGCTCGGACCGCCGGCCATGTAGAGAAAGATGCACCGCTTTGCCTTGGCCTGCGGAAAGTGTGCCACCTTCGGCACCAACGGCCCCTTCGTCACCTCCGCCCGCAACATCGAGTGAAACGCCAGCGCGCCCAGCCCGCCGTTGACTCCGTAAATAAATTCGCGTCGATTCATGGATTAATAAATATAAAAAAACTCGTTACTGTTGAATAAAACCAAACATAACTCCGCCAACGCGCGGGTATGTGGTTTCGCATCCCATGGTTTGAGATCGGGCACGTATTCGTTGCCGGAATAAATATCGAGATCCTCCACCCACCAAAAATCAAGGCCGGTCATTTCCTCAACCATTTGGCGAATGACATATTTGGGTGGCTCCACTTTCACCGGCTTTGTGGCCTTATGACGTGCCAAGGACTTAGCGATGTGGTCACGGCAGGCATTAATCTCGGCCGGCAAGGGCAGGCGTTGATAGGTCAACTGAAATGCACGAACGATTTGTAGGTTAAGGTCTCCCGGTTTTTCACGCTCCAGTCGCGCCGCAAACGCGAGCGCGCGGGCGTGGTTGATCGGGCTGTTCATCAGCGTAAACGCCTGCGGGGCGATGGTCGCGGTTTCGCGGCGTTCGCAGGAGACATCCGGGCCGGGCTTGTTGAACACCTCCAACATCGGGTCGGCCAAGGTGCGAATGCGCTCGGCGTAGAGCGTGCGGCGATTGCGCTGGGCAGGCTTGGGATCGGCCTGATACGCCGGACCGACCGAGCCCATGATGTGCCGCGGCTGCATGGCCACTTCCTCATTGATCTCCGGATGCGCCGGAATACCGCCCTGCGCGCGATTCAATTCACCGGAAACAGCCAGCATTGCATCGCGCAGTTCCTCCGCAGTCAATCGACGCGGTGTAAAGACTGCGTAGCTCGTTTTGATAGGGTCGAGCTTCGCCAAGGTTTCCGGAGTAGGATGAGCCACAGCCCGTTGATAAGTCGCTGAGGTGAGTATGCGCCGATGCAGTTTCTTTAACGACCAACCTTCCTCCATAAATGTCGCCGCCAGCCAGTCGAGCAACTCCGGATGCGTCGGCAGCTTGCCGGTGCCGCCGAAGTTATTCGGATTGCCCGCGATTGCCTGACCGAAATGCCATTGCCAGACGCGGTTCACGATCACGCGCGCCGTCAGCGGGTTTTCCCTACTGGCAATCCACTGCGCCAATTCCGTGCGTCGACCAGCTCTCTGGGCAGTCACAGACGCGCCCTTCTCCGAGCCTGCAAACAGGCTCAACACGCCCGGGCTCACTTCGCCTTGCGGCGTTTCGATCGAGCCGCCCTTGAGAATGTGGATTCGATCGTTCGCGTCATTGGCCACCGAGAACGCCAGCGGCGTGCTGCGCTTGAGCTGAAATTTGAGCTGCTGCCGCCGCTTGTTGTTCACCTTGCCCTGCCCGATGCGTTCGGAATCCTTATCAAACTCCTGCACCGGCCGGTCCGCTTCCGGCAACGTCGTGATGCTGCGAATAGCATTCGCCTTTTGCATGCGCAAATACCGCTCTTCGTCGGCCTGAATACCGGTGGTGGTTTCAAACGATTGCCAAGGCAGCTTGCGCTCCATAAAACTGATTGAGCCAAAAACCGCCTGCATCCGATAAAAATCCTGAGTGGGAATCGGATCAAACTTGTGGTCATGACACTTCGCGCAGCGCAGTTCGTTGGCGAGAAACGTGACGCCGACCGAGTTGACCACATCATCCAGATACTGCTGGCGCGTTACCGCCGCCACGCTCATTGCCGTGTGTTCCCACGGGCCCATGCGTAGAAACCCGGTGGCGATCAGATGATCCGGATCATTCGGCTTCAGCTCATCGCCGGCAATCTGTTCGCGGACAAACTGGTCATACGGCTTGTCGGCATTAAACGCGCGCACCACATAATCGCGATAACGCCACGCGTGCGGCCGCGGGTAGTCATTGGAGAATCCGGCCGAGTCGGCATAGCGCACCACATCCAGCCAATGCTGTGCCATCTGCTCGCCGTAATGCGGACTGGCCAGCAACCGATCGATCAACGCGACCCACGCCGACTCGGAATCTTTTTTCCACGCCGCCACAAACTCAAACGTCTCTTTCGGAGTAGGTGGCAATCCCGTGAGATTGTACGTCACCCGTCGAATCAGCGTCACCGCCTCGGCCTGAGGCGCCACTGCCAACCCCTTGGGTAACCGTGCCTCCACAAAGGCATCCACTGGATGACTCTTCGTCGGCACTGCCGGTTTGGATACCGGCTGATAAGCCCATAATTTTGGGGGATCGTATTTGCGATTGGTCCAGCCGGCATCCAGTCCCCCACTGGTTTTCACCATCACCCCATCGGTCTCGCCCCAGGGATCTGCTTCCTTGAGAATCGCCACCACACGCTTAGCATCCGGCCACGGAGCACCGGCGGTAATCCATTCCTTGATGTACCCGATTTGTTCAGCGGAAAGTTTGTCGTTCTCCTTCGGCGGCATGGCGGACCAATCGGCCTCATGCGCACGTGTCACCGCCAAATACAACGGACTGGCCATCGCCTTGCCCGGTACTAAAGCCGGTTCCTCGCTCTCACCGCCCTTCAGCAATCCCGCCCGAGAGCGCATATCCAGATCGCCCTTGAGCTTTTCCGGATTGTCTCCATGACAGGTGAGGCACTTAACCTTAAAGAGCGGCTGAATCTTACGCGCAAACAACACATCAGCCGGCACTTCTTCTGCTGACAACGAAATACATACAGAAAGCCAAGCAAACACTAATGACATAAGGTATTTATTGGTCATTTTATGTTTTGTTTGATGGCTTTTTTGACGGCGAACAAGTCTCTTTTACTTATTGCTTCAACAATTGCTTCATGCTCCTTAAAACACTGCATATAATCCTCTAATTTTGAATAAGCAATCATCATTCTGATGGTTATACTTAGCCAAATCGATTCAAATTCCGCTGAGGCTTTTCGAACCCAAAATCGATGCATTGCTAGATCTGTCTCGGTTATTTTTTTTAAATCTTTCTGCTTACATGCCAATTTTAATGTCTCAAGTAACTGCATAATCTTTCGATCATCCTCATCAACCCAATGTTGAAAAGATCTTTCTATGCAATGAATTTCAAGTTCAATACGAAGCCTTCTAAACAAATCAGAATCTTTTTTATTGGGTGCCGAACTCACTCGCACACCGCGATTTGGGCTATAAACCAAAATCCCCTCTTGAGACAGTTGCAAAAAGGCGTCTCTTACTGAATTCCGACTCACACCAAAACGGCTCGCAAAAGTTTGCTCCCTAATTGGCTGATTTTGGGTAAGTTTCCCGGCAATAATCTCCCCACGAATTGCGTCACATATCTGATCGCGCATTGTCAGTATAGGTTCTTCAACAAGTGGCATGTCGACTTAATAGCTGAGGGCAAAAAATAAGTAAATGTTCAATTGTCGACAATTTTAGAGTTACCTGTCCCAATCGCCTAATGAAGTAACCTCAAGTACTAATCGATCAATCCTCGTTTATATCTAATACGTAACTCATTAGTTTTAAACGGGGACACGCTGGACAAATCACAGTATGGGCATATGATTACCTGCATACGTTATATTTGATTTTTTGGGCGAACAGGAGGCGCTCTTTCAACGCCCTATTAAAGTTATGAAAAAAATTAAAAAGCTATTCCTGAAAATCATAAACAACGACTTTTTCCACCAAGGGTAATAACACCTTCTTTTTAGCCGTTTGATGGAGAGGATGATCGAGATAATCCTGCAAGCACTTTCCATCGGGTACCACCACTAGGATGGCCACATCAAAACTGTCATCCACTATTGCCCGATCACTCTCAATGACTTCCCCAACCCGAACCTCCAGCACACCAGGGATGTTCCGGAAGGTTTTTGAAACCTCAATAATTTGGTTGCGGTGCACCTGATTCCCAGGCTCCTTGAGCCAACACAGCACGACATGTTGTATCGCCTTTTCTCTATTATCTTTCTCATAAGACACACAACCAAGTGAGCCAATAATTAATACTAGGATCAGGTGTTTCATCGTTTAATCCTGATTCGTTTTTAGAGCGTCGGCCATACCATCTCGTAACCGATGCGTTACCCGCTCTTCAATAGCGGTGAACCCTCCAACACTACTGGCCATAAGAGTGTCTTTCTTGAGCAAGGCCGTTTCCTGTTGGTGAAGCCAAGGAATTACAAGGCCGCCGATGAACAATATAGTGCATGCCCAAATCGGCATCAGTGATCGAGCTAATGACCCGTAATAGGAGCCAAATTCTTTTCGTGATATCACTCCCTTAAAAAATACAATAATGCAGATTACTAGGAAGATAAGTCCAAGGCCTGACATTAGGCCCAACAAAATATCATCCATAAGCCTAATATGGCCAAAGAGCGGGCGAACCAGGATACATAAAATCCAACTAACCGATAATGCCCCAAAAAATAATCCCCTCCACAAAGGGCGAATGGATTGTGGCACAGAGATTCCTAATTTCTCGCAACGCTGACGTATAAAGCCCATCCCTAGACAAGTTGAAACTGCAAAGCAGGTAACCACGAATAAACCTACCTCCAAAAAACTACGATAATCGCGCAAAGAATTTTCGTAACTGCTAATCCCAGAATGGCGCGTGTAAACGTAGTAAAAAGCGACCGGCAGCAAAACTCCCAATCCGATAATCCTAAGAAACTCCTTCAATGAAGGGATAAAGAGATTGGGGGCTCTTCCGTCAATAGTGGTCAGCTGACAGATAGACCTCAGAATGAAAGCAAAGATGATTAGAAGAACGAGCAGCACCAACATGGAATGAGCTAACATTTGCTCCAGAAAAGCAACCCGCTCAACCTGATTACCCGGTGCCAACATCTCCCCAGTAATAGGTTCCCCGAGGGAAGGTAGAAGCATGCTGGCTAAAATTCCGAGTTTCATAGAATCGATAGAATCGCCACCAAACGGCATATCAGCCCTATTGTCTTTCCACTGAGTAATCGGCTGACTCAGTTTCCCGGCGTACGCTCGAGTGTTATCTGCGGAATCCTGTTCTCCCATTGATTCATACACTTCAGCCACCTTTTCCCCGGAAAGCGTGGCAACAGCATTTAGAACTAATACATCAATCAAACAATAAGCATCCGGTATGGATTGCGTCAAAAAACCCTGCCAAGTGTCCAGTAATTGGGAAGCCTCAGATTCAGACAATTCATTGCTTTCAACATATTGAGGGATCGCCTTAAACAAATCTCGGACTAAACCAAGTTCAGGGAGTCGAAGGCTGGCCAAAAATGTCAGCTTTACAAGTCGATGTTCAATCCGACGGGTTTCAGGGAAAAACCCAAGACGCTCTTCATTAAGTTCATCATGATATCGACGGTAGTACGGCTTTGCCGTTGCCTTGCGCAACTCGACAATGGCTGAATCCAGAAGAGTCGGATCATTGATAACCCATTCATCACGGTCTTCATCTGGATTACTTTCCCATTCGGCCCCACGTCTGAAAAGAATCGCCGCCCAAATATAATTATAAAAAGCATTGTCCGGATCGATTTTCTCACCCTGCCGAATCTCCTTCTCCAGTTCATCAATCGAGACAGCCGGAGGCACGCCGTACTCTTCATCCATATAATCACCCACCAGCTCGCGAATGTAATTAGCATAGTAAACTTTGTTATCAGGGTTCTTTTCCCAAATGGCCCTTTGCTGTGCAGATTTAGTAGGCCGAGTGGTGTCTCCGAAAAATAGGAACTGATGTTCTGCAGGCAAAAAAGATTTCTCGTAGCTCCCACTGTAAAGTTCCTCTGAAACACCTTCCCCTCCGAGGTGATCGATCATTCTTACCACCGCCACTCGCTCTGAGTAGTGTCTTCCTATCCAAATTGTCAGCAGGAAGCTCAAACACACCAAAATCGGCCCATAAAAGATAGACGCTAAAGTAGAGTGAGGGTTTGAACTCATAATCAATTACATCTAGAAAAAAGCACCCGTAAGAACAACAAGGGTCACTTTAAAACACACTTTTTGGACGGAAGAAAAGGGCTTCACCCTCCTTCCTTTTATTCGAAAACCGGTTTATTGTAACATCACGGCGATTTTTGGGCGGGTGGCTTGGATACGATTGTAATCCAGCGGTTTACCCAATGGCTTAAAAAGAACACCATCCAGCAATTCATATATGCCTTTGACCTCTTCAAAACTACCAGCCACGGTATCATATGCGGATGCACCCGTTTTATTTCTTATGCTTTTGTCCGCTCCAGCCTTTAACAGTGCTTGAACCACTTCGGTATGGCAAAGGAATGCAGCTACTAATAAGGCCGTATCACCTTGTTGAGCGTTCACAAGATTTAGATCTGCCTTGGCATCAATTAGGGCAGACGCAATCTCAGCATGACCAAATGTGGCCGCAATCATTAAAGGCGTGGATCCCCCTAAATCACCTGGAGCACGTTGATTGAGATCAGTACCCGCAGCAATATGACCTTGAACCGCTTCAAGATTACCTTCGGTAATCGCAGTGAATAAATCCATTTTTGGCGGATTGGGTTTAGAAACTTCAGTTTTTGAGACCTCTTCTTTATTTACCTTGCCGCATCCTATCAAGAGGACAGCACCAAGAATCATTACAATGAGTTGTTTCATATTAATCATTTCAACAGGTTGAACTTGATTCTTGTTACATAGAATATCGGCAACCGGTCAACGATTATTCACTGAATAGGAAAGCACCTTTCCGTTGAAGGAGTTAGGCACGTTGTAATTCCCGGCTGCGGTTTGATCATCGAACCCAATCGATAAATCATCCTTAGGCTGCACAGGGATGAGGCCGGGTGAATTCATTTTCGCACGAGCACCTCCTACTTCAAGGGATATTACCTGTTGGTTCAATGCCGCAACCACCTTCAACTTGCCTTTCGTTGGGGCATTGATCTGCACACGGGTCACCTTGCCATCTACACGCACATCAAACGCCAACTTTCCTTTCAGCCAATGAATCGCGTAACCATGTTCCTTACCGCCTTGAGCCAGCAAAACACCCTGTGGTGTGGCCTGTGCCTTCAACTGGATCTCCGCTTCAATACGCAGCGATTTACCAGCGATTTTGGGCGAAGGCGAAATCACCTTGCCAAGGCGGCGACCGGAACGCGATACCGGTTCCGGGTACGTTGCCAGCTTGGCTGCCAGTTCTTTCACCAACTGCGGCTGCTGCTGAGCAAGGTTTTGTGTTTCCACTGCGCCTTTCGAGTAATCGTATAATTCATACTCGGCTGTCGCTAGCGGTTCGCCGGCATTGCGCCATTCAACGAGGCGGTAACGTTCGGTGCGGATGGCGCGGCCGAGGCGGCGACGAGGGTAGCAGTGGAAAGCATGATCGCGCACGCGGGCCTTGGAATTTTTCAAAACCGGCACGAGGCTTTGGCCGTCGATGGATTGCGGCCCGACCGGCGCGGGTAGTCCAGCCAGTTCAGCGAGTGTGGGATACAGGTCCACCGTCTCGGTGGGTTGGCGCGTCACGCTGCCGGGCCGGGCGACACCGGGCGCCACGACGAGGATGGGGATGCGGTTGGCCTGTTCGTAGTTCGTGTGTTTGGTCCAGATGCTGAGATCGCCAAGGTGCCATCCGTGATCGCCCCACAGGACGACGATGGTGTTTTGCTCGAGGCCCAATCGGTTCAGAGCAGCGGTCACGCGACCGATCTGCGCATCGACGTAAGCCGTGCTGGCGTAGTAGCCGTGGATCAACTCCCGCGTCAGCGCCTCGCCCACCTGCCCGTCCACCGGCACGGGTGTGTACGCGGAAATTTCCCCCGCCCGTTTCAGGGCCACCGCCGGGGCGTCCTTGGGAAAGGTCTTGATGGTGGGCATCGGCAGCTTGGCGGGATCAAACAGATCCCAGTATTTTTTCGGCGCAGAAAACGGCAGATGCGGCCGCACGAAACCGGCCGTGATAAAGAACGGCGTCCCATCCTTGACCCGCCGCGCCTTGGCGGCTTCCAGCCGGCGAATGGTCTCGGCGGCCACTCGGCCATCGGCGTAATCGTCATCCTTGGCCTCCGGCGCCTCAAACGCCGCCCCGCGTGGTAGCGATCGGATGGCTCCAAGCTTTTGGTTGGTAAACAGGGCTTCTTCGCGCGTGAGCTTGCCTCCCTCGGTACTCTTAGGATCAAGGTACTCAATCACCTTGTCGTGAAAATGCGGAATGCTGAACGACTTCGGATCGCCCAGGTTGCCGTGCCCGATGTGAAACACCTTGCCCAGCGATTCGGTGCGGTAACCGTGCCGGGCAAAATACTGCGGCATCGTCACCGCGTTCGGCAGCACCTGCCGCAGTTGACTGCCCAGACCGTACAGGCCGGTGGAAGTCGAATGCGCCCCGAGCATCAGCGTGAATCGCGACGGCGCGCACACGGCCTGGTTGCAGTACGCCAAGTCAAACCGCATCCCGCGCGCCGCCAGCGCATCCATTGCCGGCGTGATCGCGTGCCGGTCGCCGTAGCAACCCATCGCCGGCTTCAGGTCATCCACCAGCAGCAACAGCACATTCGGTTTCTCCGCGCGCGCCAGCGGCATCAACCACAGCAACAACGCCGCCATCCAAATCCGTTTCAAAAATAAATCCGTGCTCATCCGAGTTTTTCCTATCCCTTATTTCAAAATCCGTACCGTGATCGCGCCCAACCGCCATTGGCCAGCGGCTTCCACGCCGTGATGCGGCTTGCTGTCCAACCGCAGCACCTGTCCGGCGCGCAACACGCCCAGATCACTGATCACGCCGTGCTGGGTTTTCTCATCGTTATCGGCGTCCACACAATAAATCGCCAGCGGCGCCGCCTTGCCCATCTGATAAAACCCGCCGCACACGCCATTGCCGGCGATAATGGCGACCGATTCCACGATCACATCGCGATCAAACTGAATCCGCAACGCCTGCCCGTCATCCACCTGCAAGACCTGGCCACCGCTCAGACCGAGTCCGCGGAAGTTGGTGGAAAATTTCCCGCCATGTTCCCCGGCCAACGTCAGGCGCAGGCCCGTGCCCTGATCGACCGCCGTTTTGCCGCGTGCCGGCGCCAGATGAAACGCCTTGGCCAAGGCCCCGGCTTCCCCGCCCTCTTCCGAGCGCCAATCAAACGTCGCTCGCACCGGCGCCACGTCCACCAGCCGCGTGGCCACACGCCGATAGCGTAGGGCAGTCTGAGTCAGTTTTCGAATCAGGTGCTGATGCTTGGGATCGTCGATGAGGTTGCGTTCCTCTTTCGGATCCGCCGCCAAATCGAAGAGTTCCACCGGCTGCGCTATGCCTTCGCGCAACAGGCTGGCGTCGAAAAACAGTTTCCAATTCTCCACGCGCATAGCCGCCGCTGCGGGATCGGCCTTCGCTTCCTTGTGATCATTGAAAAACAGCGGCGGCCGATTTCGAAGAGTCTTACCGCGCAAGGCCGCCAGCACGCTCACACTATCCTCCGCTCCCTTGGCGCCGGAGGCTAGATCCGGCAGAGCGGCCTCGGACATTTCCGCGAACGTGGCGTACATATCCGTGAGGCCGATAATCGAATCATTGGATTGCCCCGGCGTATCGGCCCGACCATCGCCCACGCCGCCAGCCGGCCACGCCGCAATGAACGGCACCCGATGCCCGCCCTCATAGCAGCTGCCTTTGTGACTGCGAAACGGCCCTGTGGCGATGTTGCTGTTTTTCTCCGCGCCATTGTCGCTGGTGAAAATGACGAGCGTGTTCTCGATGAGTTTCCGGCCGGCGCGCCGTGGGTCCGGCGTGGCTTCCAGCCAATCGATCAAGCGCCCCAGCGCGACGTCGTTTTCGTAAATGTAATCATGCCGCGCATCCATCGGCGCACCACTCTTGGTCCGCGCGGCGCCGGCAACCGGTCGACCACCAATCGCCTTGTCCGGCGTGTAAGGGCCGTGATTGGAGTTGGCCGGGTAATAGACGAAAAACGGCCGCTCCTTGGTCTGCGCCCCGCCGACATGCGCATTCAGAAATTCCAGTGCATGATCGGAATGGCGGCTGCCCAACCGTGTGAGCACGTAGGCACCGTCGCCTTCGGCCACCAGTTGCTTGCCCTCCTTGGTGGCGCCCACGGCCTTGCGACCGTGCAGGTGCCCTGGGCCAACGGTCTGGTTGGGGCGATTGCGCTTGGCGGCATTGCGATGGTTAGCATCCGGTCCTGACGTGCCGTGCGAGCGTGAGGTGTACCGGGCAAAATCAAACCCGTGATCCAACGGCGTGGTGTGCAGCAGCTGCGTGAGATCGGCATCGGCCCAGGCCGCAGCCGGTTGCCCGTTGGACTGTCGGTACCGCAGGCCCACATGCCATTTACCCACCATGCCCGTGCCGTACCCGGCCCCGCGCAGCATGCTCGCCAGCGTCGGCCGGTCGGCTTCAATCAAAGGATCACCCTGCGCGCCGAAGAGCACCCACCATTTCATCCGGCTGCGCCACGGATAACGGCCGGTAAGTAGACCGTAGCGGGTGGGAGTGCAGCGCGATGACGGCGTGTGCGCGTCGGTAAAGCGCACACCCAAACGCGCGAGTCGTTCCATCTGCGGCGTGTGCAGCTGCACCTCGGCGGCATTGCCGGTGAAATCCTGATACGCACTCGTGTCCCCCATGCCCATGTCGTCGGCCATAAAAAAAATGATGTTGGGCTTCTCCGCCGCGGATAACGACAACACCCCCAGACACAGGCTTAACAGGAAACGGGTCACGCGCCGAGATTGCCTGAAACTTAAAGCGGTGGCAACTCCACTCCGATTTGCTTGAAGATTCCGCGCGGCGCACCGCCGGGAATTGGATCAGGCCGTATCTCCGTCAGTCCTGCCGAGCCTAATCTGTAAAAGAAATGGTGTGGTGGAATCTTTACCGATTTACCTGTTGCATCGATTGGCTCAAAACCCGGAAAAGATAACGTACCGGTGTGTGTACCTCCCTGTCTCCAAAATACTGCAAAAGAACCATCCTCTAGCAGTTCAGCCTGATCGTGATCGTAATTCCAATCCGGAAAACCAAGATAGAGCGCAGATAGAAAATCGAGAATCATAGGCTTACCCATTGTTCTAAAAGGGGTGACAAACTGCACACTTTCAGAGAGAGATGATCCAATCATTTCTAGATCACGGGCCTTAAGCCCATCCATATACCGAAGCAAGGCAGCGGGAACAGACGCGTTCATTTCACTTCTGAATCAGAGTAGACGAATTCAATCTGACTCCAGTAAGCAGCTTCGTTGAGCCATCCCGTCGCCCGGTTTTGCAACTCGATGGTCACCGATTTGCCGGCGTATTTCGTTAGATCCATTCGTATATGCTGCCACTTCGTTTCCTCAATATCTTTACTGAGTGCTTGGTTCCCATTGATCATAACCCCAAGCTTCCAGTTGCCTTTCGGATGATTAGTTACCTCTAAATCAAGCACGGTTTTCTTTCCTCTCGGCACCTCGATCTTTCGCGAAAGCACGCAAGGAACGGTTTGGCTGAGCGGATGGGTAAGCAGCACCTTCTTGCGTCCATCCCATTGCGTACGCAACCCGGGCTTCATGGCCGGACCGCCCCAGTCACGGACCTTCCAACCGGGCGCGAAAGTCGCGACGTCAGCAGCTAAGTTCGATCCTGCCTTTGAGGTGGGCTTGGCATTGATGACCCGCGCTCCCTTTGCCGGTTTCGAAGTTTCGGTTTTCGGATAAGGCATTTTGGCATCCACTTTATCACGCCAGTCATGAAACATCTTCAGGAGCTTCGCAGTGATATCCGGTTTGGACTCGGAGAGATCGTTCTGCTCGCCAATGTCCTTTTCCAGATCGAAGAGCTGTACGCTCCCGTTTTCGTAGTATTCGAGCAACTTGTACTTCCCCAACCGTATCGCCCCGCCGGGACTTTGGTAGCCGTGGTTGCTGTAATGGGGAAAGTGCCAGTAGATGGCACCCCGGTCATGGGTCTTGCCCCGGAGGGCGGGCAGGAAGCTGACTCCGTCGACGTGCTGCTTGGGTAAGGCGGGCAAGCCCATCATCTCGAGCAAAGTCGGGTAGTAATCGGTTCCCGTGACCAAGGCGCGCGAAGTGGTATTGGGCTTAATATGGCCAGGCCAATGAACGACCAAAGGCACGCGTATTCCACCCTCGTAGTTCCAGCCCTTGGCTCCCCGCAAGGGAAGGTTGGAGGACGCAAAGCGGCTGTCCAGAGAGTTCCTCGGATGATTGATTCCGCGGTACTGGTTCGATGCGGACATGCCTCCGTTATCTGCCGTGAAGATCACGATGGTGTTCTTTTCCAGCCCAAGTTCCTTCAACTTCGCTCGAATGCGGGCCAGGCTTTCATCCGTTGCCTCAAGCATGCCGGCAAACTCAACATTGTCCTGCTTTTGTTTCACCCACCAGACGCGTGCATCCTGATGAGCCTGCAGTTCGTCATTCTCCGCCAGCGCGTTAAGTTCTTCTTTCGTGAGTGGAGGCCCGTCCGGATTGGATTCGAGAATGAAGTCCGGCCCTTCTCGTTCCGGCATCGCCGCGAGCTTCTTTCGATATTTTTCCACCAAATCCGGGCGCCCCTGGATCGGGTCGTGCACTGCGAAGTGTTCGAGATGCACGAAGAAGGGCCGGTCTTGGTTGCGCTCAATGAAATCCAACGCCGCATCGGTCAGTTTGTCGGTGTAGTAGTCGCCTTTTTTCGCCGACAGCTTCTCATTGTAAGCACCACCGAAAGGATAGTGATAGGAACGTACCCACCCCGTGATCTCCTCATCGAAACCATAGGCCTTTGGATCCACTCTCAGGTGCGCCTTACCGTAGTTCGCGGTGGCGTAGCCATGGCGCTTGAGTGTCTCGGCTAAAGTGACCTCCTCGTTCGGCAAAGCGGTGAGCTTCTCCCCGTGATGCAGCAGCTCGTAATCCCGCTCGGGACGTCCTCCCAACCACTCCGTCAAATTGGTACGGGCCGGGTACTTGCCCGTCAGGATACTGGCCCGACTGGGCGAGCAGACATGACAGGTCGAGTAGGCGTTAGAGAAAAGCATGCCCTCCTTCGCCAACTGATTGATGGACGGGGTTTCATGGAACTTGCTGCCGTAGCAGCCGATGTCCCGCTGTCCCAGATCATCGACGAGAAAGAATACGACGTTGGGTTTCCGTTTTTTCTCGGCGCCGAAGGTGAAGTTTCCCGGCAGTAAGGTTATTAGAATGGATGCAACTATCAGCGCTGAATTTTTCATATTTGTCTTATCTATCTTTTGGGGTTCTCCATTCAGACGGATTCTATTGCTTCGACCCCAGTTGCGAAAGCTTCCAAGTCTTATCGGTGCGGATTGTGCCGTCGCCATATACGATACGAACCCGAGCAGTGGGATCTTGGCGAGTGGTATCGAAATCCACGTTCGCAAAGCTGAGTGTTTTACTGTTCGCCACCCCGGAGGAAATAACCTCTACCAAGGGATAGCCCACGCGATCGGATTCGTGGTGCTCCCAGACGAGAGATTTGTGGATGTCGCCCGACATGTACATCACTCCAGAGATTCGGTGCTCCTTAAGGGCATCGAAGAGGCGGTGGCGCGAATAGGTGTAGATACGCCAACCATCCACCTCACTATGGTGGAGCGTACTGCCTGAGACGATGACTTTGAAGCGGGCTTTCGAATTCTTGAGTCCGTCCAGCAACCACGCAAACTGCGCGTCACCCAGCATGCGCTTTTCGTCGTCATCCGGAGCCTTGTCGGGCGAGCGGTAGTAGCGGCTGTCCACCATGAAGAAATCAACGTCGCCATGGGAAAACTTGAAGAAAGCGCCCGGGGTGTCGGGAGTTCCGAGCGCTGGATTGGCCCACACCTGCTTCCAGCCCGCCAGCGAACGTTCTTTGCCTTCCGCGGTGCCATCGGAATTATTAGGGCCGTAATCGTGGTCATCCCAGATCGCATAGGTCGGGATGTTACGCAGCACGGTGGCGAATTCCTTTTGGCGGCGATAGGTTACGTGGTGTTTCAACTGAACCGTCGGATCGGTAGTGTCGGCGTAGTGCGTGTCGCCCACAGTAAGGTGAATATCGGGCTGCTGGGCGAGCAGGAGATACCAGGAGGCCTGAGGTTTTCCGATCTTCATGCAGGAGGTGAGCGCCAGCCTGAAGGACGCAGGCTTTCCCTCTGCAGGGGCCGTCTTGAAGGATCCCGCCCAAGCAGGGTCGGATTTGCCATTTACGGTGATTGTGTAGTGGTAGCGAGTGTTCGGCGACAATCCTTCGATGACTGATTTGAATGGGCGTCCCGGGCCTTCGGCTGCCGGTTTGGGTACGGCTTGGATTTGCCCGTTGCCACTTTTGGGCGAATCGGGGCTATCGGAATGATAGGTATAGTTGCATTGGGACTCGGCCGGAGCGAACATCCACAAGGTTACCCGATCGGGTTCGATGGCGCCGACGAGTGGGCCGGTGATGCCTTCCGGGACTGCATGGAGAACGGCAAGTGGGAGGAAAAGAAGGGCGATTAGCAGGCGTAATTTCATAGTGTCATTCTTTGTGTGATGCTTTATTGATCAGCACTGAATTTTTCATGTTTATCTTCTCTACTT
>Ga0315320_10000079_pt1 | contig 73583 bp, 84 predicted proteins | sample M140m21515metaG_FD_203458 | JGI IMG/M metagenome (GOLD analysis project Ga0315320, IMG submission 203458) | Ammonia-oxidizing marine archaeal communities from Monterey Bay, California, United States - M1 40m 21515 | ecosystem: Environmental > Aquatic > Marine > Coastal | place: USA: California... | reverse complement strand
CTAAAGGCTGTTTTAGACATTGTAGGTAAAACCGCCATGATCGAAACTGTCATCGCTGGCATTCCCGACGAAGATACGCGAGTTGCAACACAGGCTGGATGGAAACATGCTTCTACTATTGAGCGTAGGCATTCATTAGTTCAGGCGATGATTGCAATCCCCTCTCTCGATATTGACGAAGAGGACATGGACGAATACTTTTTGGCAACTAAACAATACGATAAGTAATTATTGAGACAAAGAACCGTAAAAAAATAAAAACCATAAGAGCCGCTTATTTTACAATGATTGTTTACAAAAAAATATCATCCTATACTCAATCTGAGATTGATCTAACATTTTCCTCAAGTAATACAGAGGAGGTTTTTACTGTTTGCGGCGGATTAGCGGAAACGGGCGTGGGTTCAACGGGTCTTGTGACCACTGGGTTTTGTTTTTCTGGATACGATGGATATCTGTTTGATCAAAGTGGTAATTTTTTTGGCGGATATCAGCCGAATAAACCATTTAGCTTGCAGGTTCACTTAAAGACAGACAATACACTATCTTATTTTCAAAACGGTCAATTGATTGCAAACAACCTATATTTAGGCGACAATGTTGAATATATAAAACTAGAAAAAGAAAACATGTCGTCCACCGCGACTGTTTACGGTCAACCTCACGAAAGATTCACTCTTCCGTTTTTAACGTTTTCTGGAGAGGCAATTTCATTAAGTGGAGAATTGCTGGCTCAATCTTAATTTTTTTTGTTTTTTTCCTTTTTTAAATATATAATATGTAGATATGAAAGAACTTTATTCGTTTGAAATTAAAAGAGAAGTTGAGGTCGAAATACCTCATGTAAAAAAAGTAAAAGGTAAAACTGTAGATACAACAAAAAAGGTTAAAAAAGACTTGCCTTATCGTATCGTTTTCCAAAAACCAAGCAAGGCGGACATAGAAGACGCCGAGTTCTTTTACAGTCAAAAATTTAATGAGTTCATTAACCTTGGGTTTCTGACTCGCGCAATGCTAAACAAGAAGATGGGTGATAACGGAGGTGTGGCTTCCAAGGAATTTTCTGAAGACTTGCAACGTTTGCTCAAAGAAAATATGGACGCGAGCAGGATTGTTGAGTTTTATAATTCAGCCAAAGATCTAGACAAAGAACAACAGAAAAAATTAGAGGAAGCAAAGTCTGTAATCGCAATTACTCAAAAGGAGATTATGGACTATGAAACAGCCATAAGCGAACAATTTAACCATACGGCGGATGTTAAAGCGGAACATAAGCTTTATGAATTTTTTATCTTTAATTTTTCATTTTTTGAGGAAACCATCAAAGGTGAGAAAAAGTTTTTCCCCATTTTTGAGGGTGAAGGTTATGATGAGAAGCGTGAATTTTACTTGTATATTTCAGAAGATGCTGAAGACATCGATGAGGACACACTTAAGAACAAGGATATTTTTGAAGAATCTTTTGATAAGCTAGTTAAAGTAATTAACGTGTGGTATAGGGGTCTTGGCAAAAACCAGAAAGAAATTGACGAGATATTAAAAACTATTGACGACGCTATTGATATTGAAAAAGAAGACGATAGCGAAGAAACCGAAAAGGATGAATGAGCAAAAGCAAAATAAATGCGGCTCAAGTCTTACTTGAAGTTTCTAGAGGGTATAGCATCATTGATGTTAACGGCGAAGTTTTCTATTTCAAACATCCCAATAATATGGAGTCCTTGCAGAGCGAGGAACAGTATGAAATAATATATAACCGCGCCATTAAGAGGGGTATTTCTTCTGAGGAGAAACTTCTCAACAATTATATCAAAAGAGGTAAGTGGTCGTTAGAGAAGGAGGAGAAAATAAAGAGTTTGAAATGGATGATTGATAAATCCACGACAGCCTCCTTAAAAATAACAGACGACCACCAGAGAAATGTGTTTTCTTCTGGCATCAAAAAACAAGAAGAGGAACTTAGCGAGTTGCAAGATAAACGTCATGCGTTGATTGGTCAAAGCGCGGAATCGTGGGCTAGCCAACAGCGAATGTTTAAAATGGTAGAAGACCATGTATTTTCTGACGCTAAATTCAAGAAAAATATAACCATTGGTGAAGATGTTTCATTTGTCGTAAATATACAAAAAAAGATATTAGAACTGTCTGAAAAGAGGTCTTTGCTCGCCGCAGTATTCCAATCAGAGTTCTTTGATGTTTATTCGATTCAGTATAGAAACCCGATGACTATTTTTGGTGTTGATTTTTTCAATATCACAATATTCCAGAGGTATCTGTTCTCTTATGCATCTGTTTTGTTAAACAAGCTTAAAAACGTGGAGATGCCAGATGAAATAAGGAATGATCCTGTTAAAATATTTGATTATAACCCAGATAATAAAAACAAGGAAACTAAGACTAGTCATGGTATAGATGACATAAAGCAAACTTTAAAAAACAAAGGAAAGCTCACTGCGGAAGACCTCATAAACTGATTTGGTGTAATATTTTGTAATGGCGGCACCAATCAATATACCTGCGAACATTTCGATAAGCACCACTAGCCTGAATAGATCTACTCGTCAGGTTCAGCAAGCGTTGGGGCGTATTACAGGTCAAGCATCAGAATTTCAAAAATCTCTTGATGCTTCAACTGCGCGTGTGTTTGCTTTCGGAGCTACCACGGCGGTTCTGCAAGCTGTTAACCAATCATTCAAAAAGCTTATCAGCACCACGGTTGAGGTTGAGAAAAAGCTAATCGAGATAAACTCTATCTTTCAAGCTACAAACGCTCAGTTTAGCAAGTTTAGAGATTCTATCTTCCAAGTCGCCAAAGATACTGGGCAGTCTTTTAATACCGTTGCAGAAGGTGCGGCGGAATTAGCTCGTCAGGGTTTAAGTGCAGAAGAGACCGCGAAACGGTTAAAAGCCGCATTAATACTCACTCGTATTTCAGGTATGGACGCAGAGAAGTCTGTAAAGTCTCTGACCGCCGCAATGAACGGTTTCACCTCTGCTGGATTAAGTGCCGAGCAGATTGTTAATAAAATTGTAGCGGTTGATACGGCATTCGCTGTATCTGCACAAGACTTGGCTGACGGTTTTTCTCGCGCTGGATCTACGGCAGAGGATGCTGGTGTATCATTTGATCAGCTACTAGGTCTTATAACCGCTGTAGAGCAGAGAACTGCGCGAGGTGGTGCTGTGATCGGTAACGCATTTAAATCTATATTTACACGACTAGCCCGTGGAACAACCATTGAAAAACTAAAAGAACTTGGTGTTGAGATTGACTCTAGCCAAACAGGTATTCAAAAACTACAATCTTTATCAGCGGCTCTTGAAAAGATATCAGACCCAACTATAGCAAGTCAGATAAAAGAGCTTGCGGGTGGCGTGTTCCAGATTAACGTTGTTAGTTCTACATTGAAGGATTTATCAAGCGAGACTTCTATTTTTGCCAGTGCCGCGAAAGAAGCCTCTAATGCAACTAACGAGGCTTTTCAAAAGAACGAGCTATTAAATACTAGTTTGGCGGCGCAAATAAATAGTCTGGTGGCTGGGATAACAAATTTAGCAGAAAAAATTGGAGGCATAACAATCGCGCCACTGCTTGGTAATTTAGTAAAGATAGCAACAGTGCTTTCAGACTCTTTAGATGGCGCTCTTGACCCAGAAAAAGGTAATGCTTTCATCAAGGGTCTTTTAGCCACTATTAGTTCTTTTATATCTGGTCCAGGGTTGATTATGGTGACTGTGGCGTTTTTAAAGATCACCAAGCTGGTGGCTAAATTTGCCATGGATGGTTTTAAGTCTGTTATGGCAATTGGTTCAGCCCAAGAAAAGAATAAGCAAATTGAGGCTGGTATAGTTAGATTGTTACAACACGACGTTCAGTTAAGAAAACAGTTAGCTAACCAAAGTTTATCACAGGCTCAAAAAGAACAAGCTGTTCTGGATGCTATAAAAAGAGAAAATGCCTTACTAAGAGATCAAGAGAGGCTAATGCGAAATCTTACATCTCTTGCGAGGCAGAGGGGTGTTACTGGACATAGTTCATCTAGAGGATTTAAGGGAAGGGGTTTTTCGGCAGGTCACATGCAAGAGGAGGCGAACGCCAGAATGTTGGGCGCTACATCTTCTGTTAGGGCGCACAGGGGGCAGGGAACCATTGGTGGTAAATCATTCATAATGAATAACCAAGAAACCGAAATACCAAATTTTGGTCGAAATGGTGATTCTGCGGTCATACCTCATTACGCAAAAGGTTTTGTTCCAAATTTTGCAATGATTAGCACTAGCGCGTATTTCAACAAAAAAGGCGCAAGTTTACGGGGGTATACAGATGGAATAAAAAATGGGACTATAAGAAGGACCGAGGTTGGAAAAGATCGGGTGGTGGGTGACGTGAAGTTCAGTAAAGACGAGATTAACGCCGCTGGAAAATTAGGGATAGATGAAAAGGGAAAACAAGCAGATAGCAAAAAGAAACAAACTATTGATGCATCAAGAGTCATTGGGAAAAACACAATGCCTACGGTTTTGACCCCTTCAAATTCAGGCGGGACGCGATCAATAACAACGAGAAAAGACTTTAACCACCCTGTAAAATTTCAATTTAAAAGTTTTAAAGTTGATAAAAATGGAAAGCTTGGTTTGCGAAAGGATTTTGACAGAAAATTTTCTGACACAAAAATAAAAGAAATGGCGGAAAATACTGCTTTAAAATTTGCCAAAAAAGCGGCAGAGGCAGTTTCAGAAAAGCCAGTTGATCCAAAAACTATTGAAGAGGTTGACAATGTGAACGGATTCATCAGCGGAATAAAAGGAGGTTTTGGTGGAATATTTGATGCGGCTTTAACCACTGCGCTGAGAACAAATGTCGGTGACGGTGTTGGTGGAGATTTTGACGTTAATACTGCGGACAACGCCAAGGCAAAATCAAACGTAAGAAAAATATTTGGAAGTAGATCACTGCCTCTTAGTGGGCTTGCTGACTACAAGATAAATGATGGTAATTACACGTTAGAAAGTATGATTACAAAATTCATGGGAACTAAAATTTTAACAGACCCAATCAAAGCAACAATTAACAAACAGAAGGTAGATAGAAAAGGTTTAAATAGAGTTAGTAAAGGCAGGGGAAGGGCTGGAGGATTTATACCCAACTACAGCCAAACAGACCGAGGAGTTCCTATGTCTAAAATTCGCGCCCACTTTGATGGCGCAGGAAACCCTGTTGCTGTTACAAATACAATGGACGAACCTAACGGCTTAAGTGACGTAAGGAAGAATGGATTGGCTGATGCAATAGGCAGAGAGAGGCAAGGAATTGGAATGTATAGTGAGGGTTTTGTTCCTAATTTTAGGCTTGGGGGTCTTGTTAAGCTTGGGGGAGCGGCTGGAAGGAAGATCGGGGCGGGGGCTTCAAGGTTATTCGGGGGGGCTAAAAATAAAGGTAAAAATGTATTGGACTCCCACAAAGCCTCTAAAGCTAACATAAAAAGTCTCAAAGAGAACACCAAAAAGTTAAAGAAAGAAAATCAAGAAATTCAGAAAAGGATAAGCGCTGGCAAATTAAGCAAAGAGCAACTCAAAATACATGAAAAAAAGCTGAAAAAAAACAATTCTAAAATATCTGACAACGCTAGTCAGATGCAAAAGGATAGTGGTGCTGGTATGCTGGCGATGTTTGCTTTATCTGGGGTAGACACAGGCTTTCAGGCTCTGGCGGACAGCAGGAGAGAGAAGGGGGACGAAAAAGGAGGCATGCTCGCGGATCAGGGATCGGCTGCCGCACAGTTTGCGTCTATGGGTGCAATGTTTGGACCCATGGGGATGGCGATTGGGGCTGTAACTGGTCAAGTTTATAGTCTTGGATCTGCGCTTCTTGACGCTAACAAAAGAATAAAAGAAGGCGAAAAAAAGGGAAAAGACCTAGATAGGGGTAAAGAGGCTCAAGCTAAAGGCATTCAGAGACAAAGAAGTGCCATGAGGAATCTTGGGTTCAGTAAAGGCAACGACGTAATGGAAGTCGCTCAAAAAGTTGCAAGTGTGGGTCTGCGCGACTACACAGATGAAATAAAAAAAGTAAAGGATCGTTTGCGTTCAGCCTCTGAGAGTCCTGCGGAATACAAAAAAGCAACCGATGACTATATTAAAGTTATGGAAAAGGTAGCTATAGCCGAGACAAAGGTTGCCGAAATAAAAAGAATACAAGCAAGTCTGACAAAAAAACAAAATGATTTAATTAAACTAAATGCAGAACAAGCTCAAGCAAGCCAAGCAAGAGTAAAATCCGCACAAAAGGCTGTTGATACATTAGGGTTTATGAGTGAAATCAGAACACCTGAATTAACTGGCGAGAGAAGAAATGCGGTTGATAGATCTTTGAAGGGTCAGTCGGCTGTTGCTGGAGCGCAATTAAATAAACAAACATTAAATGACTTAAAAGTAGAGTTAAGTCAAACAACAGATAAAGATAAAAGAGAAGAAATAGTAGAGAAAATCGAACAAGCCACGACAGTCTTCAACAAATCGGTTGTTTCTGCGGCAATAAGTCTAAGGAACAATTTAAACCAAGCTGAATTTGATCTTGGAAAGCTGAAAGAGACTCTAACTACACAAAAAGAGCAAACATTCGACAGTAGGCTTGGCTTTGTAAATTCTTTAAAAGACAAAACAATAGACGCCGATGTTGTTAGAGATAACGTAAAAAGGCTTAGGGAAGCTGGGGACGACCCTAAAAAACAATTAGAGGCGATGGAACGACTGGCTGGCAACAAAGAACAACTTGACGCGATTAACCCAGCAATCTTCAAAGGTATTTTAGACTCTATGGGTCTGACACCCAAAGAGCAAGAAGAATTAACTAGGAAAACAGACGAGGCAGGTTTGAGGGGTGCTGGGATCACTGATCAGAAAACTATTGATGCAATAATAGAGAGACTAAAAAAGGATAGACCTGACATCAAAAATACACAGCAGGAAATAAAAGTTCTTGAAGAATCAATAAAAGAGTCTAAAAAGCAAATAGAGAAGTTCGGGAAAGCGTTTAACGCCGAGAAGATTAGCGAAAGCACTAAGAACATATCCGAAGCCCTAGAAAAATTTGGTAAAGGCATGGGGGACGGCACAAAAATATTAGAAGCAATAAACAAGGTAAATACAAAAGCGGCTACTGAAATAGCCAAATCAAATACTCTTGTTAAAGAAGCCGCTAAAGATATAGAGAAAACCAAGAAAGATATAGTTTCTCTCAAGGCGGGGGTAGCACAGGTAAAAGCACAGCTAGAACCATAATAGAAATATCATGTGTTTAACTACAACAACTGTAACCAATGGATCTCTAAATATCAATTTTGATTATTTAGATGGGGATGAAATGTTTGGGTATACTGTGGTTGGTAATTATACTATCGACATCTCCGATATAAGCTTCACAGATCAACAGGGTGTTTTGTTTGAAGGTCGGGACGCTATAAGTTCAGCCTATAAGCAGAAAAATATTACCGCTCGCATAGGTGCAGACGAGTATGTAAACGGACGTATAAAAAGTTTAAGTTTTGATGAAAGTGCTTTGGTTGGTTCTCAGACAGCGAATGTTGAAATAGAAGAAAGTAAGAGGCTTGATGATTATTCTAACCACACTTTTGCAAAGTATATACCCAACCCTCATCTCCTTGAATCATTTGAAGAAAGTTTTGACTTTAGTTGTAATGGTAGTGAATACAGTTACAATAGAAATATTTCTATAAAATACAAGCAAAGCACTGAGTCTTCCGACGAGTTTCTGCATAACTTAAAGGTGTTTGTATCAAACTATTATCATACAGTTCGACCTAATTATGGATTACAGCAAGATGGTATTTCAGAAAACGCCACAATAGATAAGGGATTTAATGGGATTATCTCTGAAACTATAGACATAATTGGTCTTTCTTACTCAATTCAGGAGAATTTCGCGTCCTCTCGCATACATGAAAATGAAAACGTCAGCAAAAAATTCACACAAGTAGAAAAACTTGATGAAGCAGGATATCTTGGTAAGACGGTTACTGTTGATATAACTTCTTTACGCCGAGACAATCAGAATGTTTTGCGAAGCGCTGTTGCAAGCACTATAGATGATATTTTATCTGAGGAACAATCGGTTTATGGACCTCCTGTATCTATAGCAAGGGGTTTTAAAAGAAACTCAAAAACTGCGAATCTTGTAATTAATTTCTCAACTGCGCCCAAATATTACAGAGACGCAAGTGTGACGTATAATTGTCAAAAAAGAAAACAAGGTTCTTTTAATGATTTCTCTATGACGGTTGATTATTGTGCGGTTGGCGTCAACAATAGAGAAAGATTGAATGCTTGCAGAAATTTTTGGTCATCTGATTCTGCTAATGCCGTGGTCAGGGCTAGTGATTTATTTCCCGAATCTGGGACTTTATATGAAAAAAACAGAAGCACATCTTTCGATTATGGTGCTGGCAAAATTTCAGAAACAATAACGTTTACCGATGATGATTCTTACAGGTCGGATTTGCCAGATGGTATTTTGAAATACAAGACGACAATAAATAGTCAGAATGGAGTTAAAAGGTTTACAAGAGTAAACGACCTTGACTCTTTTGCAGAAAAACTAACAATTTCTGATAATAAAACATTAACCAATGTGTCAATAACGGCGGAAGCCGTTGCCATACCTCAATATGGATTATATCACGCAAGAGACTTCTTGGATTCAAAAACATCCGAATTACAAGGCTTACTTAATTCAAGCGAATTTTATGTAATGTCAGATCAATATTCTATTGATTTGGCGAATGGCACCGCAAATCGTGTAATAAGTTGTGTAATCCCTACTACATAATTTTACGTGAGTTCAATTCAATATTCTGGTTATAATTTTCCCGAACCTCTTCCTTTGTTGGCAGAGAGTTCTACGCCGATTCATATCAGTGGTTTATACGACCATAGTTCCGTCGATGTGCAGTTAGTTGGTTTTTTAACTGGTAGTGATATTAGTAGCTTAAGTTTGCAGAAACAGGAGATGGTGAACGGATTATTGAATGAATATGGTGATTTGGTAATTGATGTTGGAGGATATACTAAGACTTACGCGAAGGCACTTCCTGTTTCATTAGATTTTCAGGATAGTGATATGACCACGATGGTTCCCTACTCTGCCTCGTTTAAGACATTTACTGGAGAGAGTTTTTCTAATTTTTTTGGCGTGTCTTCCCCAAAAAACGAATGGTCGTTTCAGGAGCAAGAAAACCAGATAGTTCAAGCTACTCACACAATTTCGGCGCAGGGAGAAAAAGTTAACGATCAAGACGCTTTGCAGAATGCCATTGATTTCGTTACAGGTCAAACTGGTTTCTATAATGTCGCGCCAATACTAACTGGGTCAAATGCTTTTTTAAAATCACGAAACGAGAATATAAATAGAAAAACAGCGAATTACTCCATTACTGAGGTTTACCATTTTGATGGATCTGATAGACAGGAAACTGAATCTGCAATAGTAACTTATGAAACCACAGTCAATTACAACAAAGATGGCGGCTTGAATGCTGGTATCAATGGTTCGATTTACGGCTCATTTGACGGTGAGCAGGTGCATACTGGGTTGTTTACCCCTCAAGACGCTACAAACGCTCTGATCCAAGATGTAGCGGCTTCAATGTCATCCTACGACTCTGATGCATTCTCGTTTATTAGAAACCAGCCCAATACCTATTCTTACAATATCAATACTGGAGCTAATACCATAGATTTTTCATTTTCTTACATGGATCTAGACAATATAGACCAGATAGGTAATATCGGGCATAAATATAAGTCGTCAGTTCAAGCAGATAAAGATAACGCGAACTTTATAGTGTCAGCAGAAGGGGAGTTGTTTTTTAATGGTATAAGCTCCGTTATTAACACTGGATTATATGAGAACTCAGCAAGATTTCAAGAAATTGATGCCACCTATGACGGTATAGATACTTACAATATAGCCTATCAGGGCTGGTTAGATTTTCAACTTGGGAACACAGACTTTACGGTATCAAATATTGATTTAAACAATACTGTAAAAAGCAGTAGTGTTCAAAAAGATCCTGTTAATAACAAAATAACTTATAGCATACAATTTGACACGTCTATAGATTTAGATGCTGGATTGAATAATGTTGTTTTATCTATAACAGATAAACTCCCATTACAGCTTTCTAATGTAGTTCCCACTATTAAAGGATTCGCATCACAGCTTGTTTCTGAAAGAACACTTGGAGAATATTCAATATCTGCCACAGCAGATGAACAAGAAGATCGATTACAGGATCTTAAGAGTCTAGTTTCACGATATATGAAAGGAAGTTATGATCAATCAGATAGCCACTCTATTGGTGTAAATAATATAAGCTACAACATTTCAAAATTTTATTAATGAGCGCGAGTGGATTACATTACATACTTACATCTCAATTTCAAAGCAATGAGAGGTTGGCGGCTTATTATGATTTTGCCGAATATAATGGAGAGATAAACCCAGAATCAAGCGGCACTTATACGGGGATTCTAAACAACCAATACCCTGCTTATGATACGGGCAAGCATACAGCAACAATTGTCAGCGCTACAGGAGCTACAGAGGTTGGTGTGTCGGGCTTGATTACTGGAGCAGTAAGTGGGCGAGGAAGATTGGATCAAAGCAATCTAAAGATACCCATTGAGGGATTGGATATTAAAAGCATGTCTTTGTTGGTTGACTTTCAATGGAATGCTGAAGTTGAAAATGGAGTCATTTTAGGATCTTATGAAAGGTTTGAAGAAACTGTGGGTTCTGTAGATGTAACAGGTTCGCGAGGATTTAACTTTGGCGTAAATGATAGAGGCAATATGTTTTTCGAGGCTTATCAACCTAGCGGACCATCTATTGTGTCAACCAATTCCATAGAGATGTCCGAAAGAAACATAATTGGTTTGTCTTTTGATCGGGGAAATGTTGTTTTTTCAAAATTTGATTTATTCAATGATGTTGTTGATAAGGAAACTTTTAATTTTAATTCTTCAGAAATTGCTCAACCGACAGATTTATATGTAGGCGGATCACCTCAATATTTTAAGTCTTCAAGTGCGTCTGTGCCAACGGTCAATGCCTCATTGAATGAATTGGCTATTTTCTCTGGCAGTATATCAGCCCATAACTTAAAGAAATTAACTAGTGGTATTTTGGGTGATTATTTTTACAATACGGGAATACAGACTGTTCAAAATTTTATTACTGGATATACAGACACAGTAAATTATGCAACAGGTTCTACAGGTACAACACTGCAATCCGCTGGAAATTTGACTGTTTCAACAGGTAGGATTAGCTACACGGGAGTTTTGACTGGTGCTACGACCGTATCTGGAAGTGAGGGCGACGAAATGTATGTTTTTTATAATTACGATAATGATGGGTTAAAGACATCTTACAAAGAAAAGTTGGGTTATCTTGATCCATCTAATTCTAACGACTATGCGCCAACTGGAGAATGTGCATTTGATACGCTAGGTCTGCAAGGCGGAAACTATACCTTAACGGGTGATATAGCATTGAATCTTGAAACTAAACTATCAACAGGAAGTTATTCGATATACCAACAAGTTGAGCAAACGGGTGTGTTGGGCGTAGTGAGTGGAGTTGATAAGACCGCTCTTTATGAAAGTGTAACAGGATCAACAGGTCAATACTCAGGTATAGTATTTAATGAATCAATTGAGGCGTTGAAAAGCGACTATATTTACTACAAAGGATTAAGATGAACTATAATTACATAATGTCAACAGGCTCTGCTAGCTTGTCTGGTAGTAGATACAAGTTAGAGGAGCGTAATAATACAGCTTCTAAATCTCAATATTATAATATTGATTACTCTGTTATATCTGGAATTAACATGTCAAGGGTTTCTTTAAATTCGCAAACTCTTTTTCAGGCGCAACCATTTTATTACACTGGGACAAGTCAAGTATATATAGAAGCACCATCTGGTGATTACTATTTGGATTTCAGCAAGCAAGCTAGTAAAGGAAAAATATTCCTAGATGAAACATTACCTGTTAATCGTTCTGGAGTTGTTTTATATGATAAAACTGAGGTCGATACTGGTGTATTGACAATGCATACAGGGGGTAACCCAACGGGGGCGCTTAATGATTTAACGGAAGATTTAATTACTCAGGGTTTGTTGGCTGGTGGTTCAACATATAGTGGTGATTTGTTTTCTGGATGGGATGTTTTTTGCAATGGTCAAAAATTCCCATCTTATGATGAATTTACTGGGTTAGACCCACAAGTAACTGGAAAATTCTTTGCTTTAAAAAAACCCGAAAATATTTTTGAATATAACAGCGGGGCGGCTGATTCATTTGGTCAGAAATTCATCCCAAACCAAGTAGACGCTTACATAAATGGTACAGAACAGCCAATGTCTAGCTTCATTTTCACTTATACTGGTGTAAGTTTAGTTGAAGTTGGCAAGAGCGCAACAGCAGAAATTTATAAAAAAGAAACAACTTCTTACAATTTATGAGCGAGGTAATAAATGGACTGGAGTTAAACTTAGGAAACAATGGAGGGGGTCACACGGCAACGGTAAACTCTATAAAGGATACTGTTACACCTAAAGGAACCGCAAGCCTTGGGGCTATGAGCGGGGCTTTGGGCGAAAGATTTGATTTCTCTAATAGTGACGTACAACAAATAATGAGCCTTTTTATTGCCGTTGAAGAGACTAACTCTCAAGATTCAAATAACGTTTTAAAAAAATCAGTCAAATTTAGAGACAAAACTTCATTAATATTAGATTCTCATGTATTTGCGGTTAGAGGTGTATCAGCTTCACCAGAAAGCGAATTAGTTTTTGAGGGAAAGATATACAAACATAGTGAACATCCTTTAAGTAGTATCGAGCCAGCACCAGCACTAAATCCAGAGAAGGATGGCGGATTAATTGTTATTGGCAAAACTTATTCTGTGTATGCTGGAAAACACGACAATGAGCCTTATTCATTGGGTTATCATAATAAGGAGGAGGAGGAAGGTTTGAGTTTCAATACAGATGTAGCAAAACAAGATGACGAAAGTGAAAATATATCAAATTATTCTTTATTATATGGTTTCAAACTTTCAGAATTTAAAGAGGCGATGAAACTTATGAACTTGACAATCAATGGTCTCCCAGACAACGATTCAACGATTTTCAATACTTCAGGTAGGGCTTCTGCCGTTGTTTCTTCTATTGCATCTAGCTTGGGATACTATTGGTATATAAACGCTGAAGATGGAAGTATTAACTTCATAGATTCTCTAGAGGCTTCTAAGATACAAGTTCCCAATAAAGTGGATAACCCCGAAACTGAAAAGATACAAAATGTTTCTTTTACAGAATCAAAAATAAACAAGGTTATAGTTAATTCTTTAATTGGAGATTATGAAGGGGGTGATCGAAAGATAATTCAAAATGATAATGCGGGTCGGAAAGATAGAGCTACTAATTTCTATAGAATAGCATTAACGGGATTGATGTCGGAAGACCATGAAGAATTTTTTAAAGTTTTTTATGCTCTATGGGCTACTAAAAGTTTGAACGGGTTTTCATTTGATGCTGTCTTTTTTTGGTTAATGTTTAAGAGCCAAAATTTTAGAGAATTTCTACCTGATTTATTAAAAATTGGTGAAGATGGTGAAGATGGTGAAGAAAATGAAGAAAAAATAAAAAAAATAAAGGCACATAGAGAAAAAGAAGTTATATGGAAAGATATAAAAGGAGCCGATAAAGCGGATAAAGTGAATAGAGATACTGGTTTTAAAAGAGAAGAAGCGAAATGGTATGATGCAAAATCACAATCTCAAAGTATAGTTGAAGACGAAGACGGTAATCAAGTTGTGGCTCAAGCCACTTTAAACAAACCACAAGACCTAGGTTTAATACAAGTTATTGAATCTTTCTTTGAGTCGATGCATAGATCATTGTTTGTATCTGCAACTTATACAGAACAACAAGCCCTAAAGAAGAATTTTGATGGTACTAATTTGCAAATACTAGGTCCATTTAAGGTGGGAGACAAAATAATGGACGTAGAAGATTTGTCATTCATGAGACCATTATTAGAATTCTTTGGTGAAAAGGACGTAACCATAGATGAGTTATTGAAAAAAAATAACCTTAAGGAAAAAGATGATGCAGGTGTTGGTGACGTAAACAGACCTGGGTTTACCAAAGAATATATTTTCATTGGTTTAAAGCAAAGACCAGTTGTTAACATAAAATTCGTGGAACAAGCCGATACTCTTAAATTCAAAAAATGGTTGAACGAAACTAATATAGAAATGTTTTTTGAACCTGCAAAACTAAGCGATATTTATATTGGCTACCAAAGAATTGCCGATGAAAATATAAGACAATCAATAGAGTTGTCAAAAAAACTTTATGAAAAAGTAGCTCCTGTTACAAGTGCTTTAGGGGTGCGAGAAAACGATGCTAATGGCAATCCGATAGATGTTCCAGATGATGTAATTAGGATTACTTATAGAAATAAAAGCAAAATGGAAATTGATGCAGAAGCGAAAGGTGATGCCGATCCTGATGCCGATCCTTCAGATAACTACGACGCAAAAAACACAGATACTGGAGAAGATGCTTCTGCTGATTTTGAGTATAAGAGCTATTCCATTATTAATGGAAGTACAGGAGATCCATTAGACACAGCCGATTTAAACACTAAAAACGGAATGCTTGGAGAAATCAAAGCTTTTGCAAACAATATTAACAATTCTACACCATCAAGCCCTCAAAAAAGCTCTTCTGAGACTATTTACGGGCTAGAAATACCAGAATTTGATGATATAACAATAAACTCACTGTCTATAAGCTTGGCTGGGGGGGGTGGCGTGACAACGACAATATCAAGATCAACAAGGGACTTGATACCGATTGACGATCAGGTAATTGTTAGCGACTTCTATAAAAAAGCTACTAATCTGAAGTCAACATCACCCCGAACAACAGCGGGTCAAAGAAACCTGTTTGGAGTTTAAGACTTTTTTATCAGGTTGAGAATTTGTCTGGCGTCTTTTGCTGGTATATCAGAGAATGATTTCCAATCTGCCGTATTATTATTTCGATAAGAATTATTCTCCCAAAACTCTCGAAGTTTTGTAGATTTGAATTCGTCGAAGTCTACTGCAAATTTATCTGCAACCGTTTGGTCAAGCTGTGACTGAGGCGATAGTGATGCATTTGGATCTTCATTATCTAGCGTCTCGAATTGAGGAACACCGCTGGAATTGTCAAGTTCGTCAACTCCAACAATATGAATATTTAAGAAATTACGCACACAACGAACAAAGGCGCGGTTACAAGCAATGGTTTCCAAGAACTTTAAACAAAAGCTATTTGTATTTTCAGATGTAGCATTAGCATATTCTTGATAAACAACATCTTCTTTTTGAGGAAATTCAGATGAGCCGATGCTTTCAAAGTTATGATTCCAGTGAATGGTGCATTTACATGAAATGTAGTCTTTGCGAACATGAGATACGTCAAACAAAACCTTAGAAAACCCGCGTATTTTTGCTAGGTATTTAATGCCTCCAAGCATAATGGCAAGTTGATTATCCTGCAAGCCTTCGGGCGATTTAGGAACATCCAAACCCTTTCTAGTAAACCACTCAGAGCGAACGTAAAGAAACTCATTGGGGATCATTGATCTCCAATCAATAGAACCATCTACATTATGCTTGTATTCTATATTTTCCAGCAAACCTAGTTGGTCGCGGGAATATGGGTTTTTTTGTTTTGCTTCTGATTTACTTTTTGGAGCTTTCTTTTTTGCTGGCATGTTGCTATGATATAATAAATTGATTAAACAGTCAAGAATTAATTTAACAGAAATAAAAAAAGGGGATGCTTATAGCACCCCCTTTTGAGTCGCGACTCGGATTCCTACCCGAAAATTATTTTTAGAATGGAATGTCGTCGTCTACATCATCATTTGATGACTCTGGCTGAGATCCAGCGTTGCTTGATGCTTTTAGGCTATCAATCCTCCAAGCTGACAGACTGACATAATGATTGCCATTATACTCATTGCCTCGCACATTGAAGAATACCTCAACTGACTGACCGTCATTCAAATCATCAAGCTTGCCGCAATTGTCTTTAATAAGTTCAAATTTAACATCTTGAGGATACTTGTCGTCATTTGTAGTGATGACAAATTCGCGCTTAGAGAAGCCGCTGTCAAATGTAACAGTTTCTCCAATTAGTTTGATTTTACCGTCTAGTTTTAGTTCGTTTTTCATTTGCAAATATTATATAACATAATCCAATCTAAGTCAAGAAAAATATCATCAATATTTTCAAAAGAGTTCGATTCATAGTGGCTATTGTATTGTTGATTGTTTTTAAATACTTTTTTTCTACTGGCAATACGACTATTTTTGATAACCTCTTCGCTTATCTTTTCTTTTGACTCGCTTAATTTAGATTCTTCATCATAAGGTATCACTTTGTAATCAAAGAACTTAACTCGCTGTTGTTTTAAATTAATTTTATTTGTGCAAATGAGGTGCATATCGATACCTCTCTCGCGAATATTATTAACAAAATTCTCGTCAAATTCATCTGCAACGTAGTTAATTAATTTAATTCTCGAACTATTAAGTAATTCTTTATCAATGGGTTTATTTGTAATTATCGATGCAGGGCTAGCCTCTAGCGATTGAGCGAGGTTGTCTTCATTGTGAAGCATGTCCATGCGTATAAATAAATTAGGGTGTTTGATTTGATATGGAAAATCTGGAACGATCTCGAATTGCTCTATAGTGTATTTAGGTCCTATGTAAGAAACCGAAGGGATTTGTGCTTTAAATTCAGGATCAACAAGGTCGCAAAATTCTTTGGATATCTCGTCTGGCTTAAGTCGGTTGATTGTCTTTGGGTTTTCTTCAAATGAGAAAGATGGCTTCTCACCATTCGGGCGGTGAGTTTCAATTAGCTTTTGATTTTCGGGGTTACCCCAATATGGTCGCACACAAGCAACGTAAGAGTTTGCATAAACAGATAACATCTTTTTGTTGTAGTGACCAGCAAGATGGGCGGGAAAAGAATCAACACCTATAAAGTAATCACAGCGCCTGATAACATAAGCCATTTGGTTTATGGTTGTTTGACCACGTAAATCAATATCACAATTAATTGTTGGATCTTTTTCTAGCCCTATTTGAACTGTTGTTATTCCGTGTTTTTTAAACAGCGGTTGAAGCATCAATTTCACCTCGTTCCAATAATCATAGTCGCGCAAATTATCCTTTGCAGAAGTATGAAACACGACATACTTATCTGATACCACGGGGTAGAATTGTGCGTTAATTTCAGGGTTTTCAATTTTTAAACCCGTAGATAAACTATATCGTTCTAAGAGGTGCATTGCTTATTATAATTTTCAGAGTGAATATCGAACATTATTTTATCGGCATCTCCTTGGTGCAGATAATCCAACATCCGTTGAGTTCCGATGTGAGGCAAGAAACATAAGTGGAAGTATCCTTTGTGGTTACTCGCGCCTTCCATCATCGGTAAGTTTTCCATGGCAGTATGGAAATTTAAAACTTTGTATATGTATGGATTGCCTTTGAGTATCGGTTGGAACTGTTCTTGGGTAGCGAAGTAAATGTCTTTGTTGGGATATGTTTTTTTCAGAGAAGGTAATAGTGATGTTGCTATGAATACATCGCCAGCAGATTCTGGCATAACAAACAAAATGCGGTCATCAATTTCTCCATCTAACATGTCGGACAATTCTGGTGGGGCAAGGCTATTATCTTGCTCTTGTTCGACTTTAATTTTTTCAGCTTTGTAAACCTCCCTGAATGTTGTCTTTAACTTCTCTACTGTAACATCAACGGAAAAGCGGTCATCCAGACATTTTCTGCCGTTTTTCAAAAAGTGTTTTTTCATTTCATCATCCATTCTGAAAACTTTATGTAAATTGGAAGATATACTAGAAGGTCTTGTTGTCGCTTTAATGAAGTTCGTATGAGGTTCACGATATTCATCCCAATCTAATGGCATTCCGCCATCTTCTTGAGAACATGAATCAAGACCACAAGAATAAGATGTGGCAAGAGTGATTAAGCCAGCCGATTTAGCTTCTTGAATGGGAAGCTCTTGACCGCCGCTGGTAAATGGATGGCAATAAACATCCATAATGTTGTAGATTTGGTTGAGTTGGTTCTCATTTACTCCCTTGCCACTGTTTTTTGTTTTGACGCTTTTCGTTGAACCGCAAACACCGCAATTTTTATCTTCACCAGAATACGGAGCTAGAAAAAACTGACCGCATTTGTGGCACAGGTAGGTAGCTAAGACATCTTTAGGGTTGATCTTTTTTTCGACGATGTATTTTTCAATATCCCAACCAGCATCTTTTTCTGCCCAATCGGTGTGTAGTAAAAGTTTCGTTTTTAATTCGGGGTGACTTTCTTGAAAAAGCCTAAATCCTTCAAGGATGTTTGGGACAGATTTTCTAAGTTGATTTTTGAATACAAAACCAATGACGTAGTCTTCACTTAGATTGTGTTTTTCTCTTAGTGCGTTTCGCTCGATAGCAGGAAGGGGATAATAATCTTTGTAATCTATAGCCCCGTGAATAGTTTCCACACCTTCGTAGCCATTCTCCTCCATTGCTTTTTGAGCAAACGTAGCCCACACCAACATCTTGTCACATACGCCGTGCATGTGATATGCTTGATCAAGTATAGGTAAACTATCTAAAGTTGTCCACAGAATGGTTTTAACATCTTTCCACCATTTCTTTTTTTCAAATTGAGAGAAAGCCCATATATCTTCAATACCAAGATAGATATCGGGATTTTCTTCTTCAACAATTTTGTCAATCATGTAGTAGCCATAAGAAGCGGCGCGTTCTTTGGCTGGGTCTCCTTTTATTTTTTGTAAGACATCTGCCGTGGGGTGAGTTCCATAACTCTTCCAAGGAGTCATAAGGTCATTACCAAACCCAACCCCATTAGCCGCCTCAATAACCTCAAACTCATCGCTGTCATGGAGAGCGAGAAGAATGTTTTTCATATTCTTCCCAAACCCCGTGACAAGACGAGAGTAATTTGAATGAACTAATACTTTGATTTTTTTAGACATTAGAAAGGAGGATCGTTGTTATCCTCTTCTGGTGCATTTGTATTTGTTCTCTTAGCGGGTGCTGATGCTTTTTTAGCCCTCTCCCTTACATCTTGTTCACTAGTATCAATTAGAGAGTCGGCAATAAATTTCTTTAGAAGGACATTGAGGACTTGAGATTCACCAGAACTAATTGGCAACCTGAATACATCACTACCGTTCCGCTTAACACTCAAAGACCATGCTGGAGTTTTATAATTTACGTCTCCGTTTTTTTCTTTGACATTGCGATTCTGCTCCCAAGGAACAAATCGGATGATTGTTGAGTCGTCCTTGAATTTGTGAAAAGCGACAAACGGAATGCGTGATTTGATCGAAGAGACCATTTCGCCAGCTTCCGCCACACTTAATTTGAAATTAATATCTTTACCTCCACTAAAAGACCCTGTTTTCTTAGCATTATCCCAGCCTTTTTGCTGGATCATTGAGATAAAAAGGTTGCTGACAGAGTCGTCTCCGATTTTAGCAATATCAACAGTTGCGGCGCAACCAGTGTTTTTAGGGTTTGGTTTATAAATACGATATTTCATGATTTACGTGTAATTTGTTAAGTAACCTATTGTATCATGAACTTCAATAAAATTCAACCTCAACAGTTGCAAATGCCCACTTTTTTTAGTAATAGTGGTGATTTGGCGTTTACAGACCTAACTACTGGTTTCAAAGTTGAGTTGAGCCGATTCTTAACTGGCGATTTTGACATTAGCGGCGACTTAACAATTAATTTTAGAAGAATACCTCAAATGTCACCAAGCATTGTGTTCGATAGAGATAGAGGTATGCTTATTGGTGGAACAAACTCAACTATAAGTGGAGAAGGCAACTTTGTAGTTAATGGAGACGGCAACTTGATTGGAGGAGAAGATAATACAATATTATTTTCGAAGGACTCTTATTTTCAACCCGCTTCTTCAGGTAACGTTTTGATTGGTGGCAATACTGTCACGTTTCCAAGTGGTGTCACAGGAAGCATGATGTTGGGAGACAACAATGCAAACAGGGAAATAGAGGCAAGTAATACTCTTTATGTTGAGTTTGACAGCGGTCAAAGATTTATTAATGGTACAGTTTTTGAGGATAATATTGATGTAAGTGGAAGTTCAATATTTAACGGAACCGCAGATTTTGAAAATAATTTTACTGTTAACGCACCCGCAGATTTTAACGATGATTTTACTGTTAGTGGAGACACGACAATAATCGGTGATATAAACGGATCAGGTAATTTTGATGTTACTGGATCAACTTTTGATTTTACTGGATCAGCAATGAGGTATAATGGCGAACAAGTGGCTTTATTAGGATACGTTAATGACGCTATTGATTCAGCTAAAAACTATTTGGAAAACCTAATAGACGATCTGGAAGTCCGAGTAGACGATCTGGAAGTCCGAGTAGGAGATTTAGAATCACAAACTGGTTCGTATGTTCAAACGGGTAATTTTGTTATTGGTTCAGATACTGTTGATATTACTATCGATGGAACAACTATAACAAGTTCAGGAGTGGTTTCTTAATCTAAATCAACGCTAATGCCGTTGCGTTCAATTCTCTTGGGTTTGTCTGCCAAGTGTTTTTTACCAATATTTTTTTCGTAATTATCAAAGAATTTGCGCTTCACGGGATCTTCTGTGCCTGTTTTTTCTGATCTCTGTGCTGACATTTCTTCTGCAAGACCCATCATGTCTCCGACCGTGCCTTTCATATTTCCAGTCTTATCGATAAAGTCTCGTTTGTTAAATGGATCTAGGCTTGCTAGAGATTGAATCGAAGCGTTGGGTTTTGTGAAAATACGCTTCCAGTCTACGCCGTCTTCTTGATATACGTGTTCTTCATTCATTGTTTGAATGATTTCTTTAACCTCTTCGGTTTCTGGGTTTTGATATAGGTAGATAGGCATACTATTGAAAGATTACACTTAAAATTTTATCGATACTCTTCTCGTAGGTGAACTCGCTTTTCAGTTTTTCGCCTTCTTTGTTCGGTTGTTTCGCCATAACGACAGCCGTTTCAAAAGCTGAAAAGATTTTTTCTTCGGAGATTTTATAATAACTGCCTTGGTTAAAAAGAAGACCTTCGTGGAAAAATATGTTGTCGTAGCATGGCTGTTTGTGTTCTGGCTCAACAAGAATACAATTATCTTTTTTCGCCCAATCTTTGTGAGACGAACAGTTTGAAACTATACTCCACTTGCCGAGAGCCGTCGCATTAAACGCTGGCAGATTCCAACCCTCGCCATTTGAAAGACCTGATAAATCAATGTCAATTGAGTTGGTGAGTTCGTTAACCTCTGAGTTGGTAGTAAGATGTGGTAGGAAGTTTATATTACTCCAACTTTGATTCATTAAGCTATACTGCAACATCTCATCCATAGTCTCTTTTGCAAAAAATGGATTATTAACCAAACAAGTAAGTTGGTATTTTGGATTGTTTCCAAAACGCTTCAACCAAGACTGGATGATTAGAGATGTATTTTTGCGCCGTTCAAATTTGCCGACCAAACCAAAATGAGTAACATCGTCCATATACTCCTTATCGGTTTTACAAAAATCAGGGTCGAATCCTAGTGGGACGTGAGATACGTTATCACACCCAGCAGATTTAAAAGAATCGCAAGCGTCAGAAGAAGAAAAGAAAACATGCTTCTGGGCTTTAACAATATTGATCTCAGCCTCGGTTGGGCTATCAAGTTCGTAAAACGTGTATAGGTATTGTTCCTTTCCTATCCAGCGTTCACTGCCATTAATGTGCCAAACTCGAAGTGTCGGCGTGTTAGGGTTTAAGTTAGAGTATCTGGATTGACCTGATTTCTTGATATACTCAACAAGTTTATCAGATTTTTTATCATAGGCGGCTAGCTCTGCTTTATCCCCAACAGGGAAAAGGTTTACGTCTACGCCTTTTCTGTGAAGCTCTCGCATAAAGTTAAAGCTCACATTGCCCAAGCTAAGGGAGTTTAGGGGCGCATCAAAATTCAATTGTTTGTTCATTTTTTACTCGGTTTTGGAAAATTTTAAGTGTTTTGTCGTGAATGTTTATACAGCTTTGCGCTGAAAGATCTAAGGTTTTGGCTATTTTCTTCCATGGCGTAAGCTTGTTATTGTTAGTTTCAAAGTATCGCATCTTGAATATTTGTTGCACACGCTTGTCATGATAATTAGTTATCATGTCTTTAATTTTCTCCATGGATTCGTTTTGCAAACAATCTTCGTCTGGAGTGGGAGAGTTATCACTCTGACAAAATTCCGTCTCTTCCAGACTTGTCATTATACTGTGTTTTTGGAATTTAGTTTTCTCCGACAAACATAAGTATTTAGTCGTGTTAGCCAAGAAGGTAGAAAACTTCGACCTTTCTGGATCGTACTTCTGGGCGGCTTCATATATAACAGAGTCTTTCTGGTCTATAAAGTCATTCAATTGGTTTTGGTTAAAACTTTTACCGCCATATGCTTTTAGCATATCCATAAAAATACCAGAATGCCTAAAGATTAATTCTTTTAACGCATCTTCATCACAAGCGGTTTCTCTCACTTGTGCGGCTAACTCTTGATCTGTTGATTTAGTTAAGTCCATATACGTATACTATTATGTGCAATATAGTAAAAAAGTCAAGATGAAAAAAAAGTGAAGTTTTTGTAGATTTTTTGGACGAGGTTTTTATAATAAGTATCTAAGCGAGACGCTGAAGTTAAAGTCAGGTTAAAGAATTGTGTTTTAATTATTCACTACGTTCATATATAAAACACTGTAAGACACTATATTTATTTCTTTATAAGAAGAAAACTCCAGTGTAAAAATTATATCTACTATTAGGCGAGATTTACCTTGCTTTTTTCTTCGACACGGGTTACATTCGTGTAAACATAAACACAATGATTTTCGAAGAACAAGTATCAAGGAAGCCGAATTATTACCCGTGGGCAGAAGAATTTATTGAAGTCATGCATAATGGCTTTTGGACAGACAAAGAGTTTAGCTTCTCTTCTGATGTTCAAGATTTCAACACCACGATGGACGATCAACAAAGAGAGATTATTGTTAGAACTCTTTCTGCCATTGGTCAAATCGAAGTCGCCGTTAAGAAATTTTGGGCGAAACTAGGAGACAACTTACCACACCCATCTCTTACAGATCTGGGCTATGTTATGGCTAACGTAGAGGTAATCCACAATAACGCTTACGAGAGACTACTTAAAGTTCTTGGTCTTGAGGATGTATTTGAAGAAAACCTCAAGCTTGATTTTATCGAGGGTCGGGTTAACTATCTGCGAAAGTATAATCACAGATATTACAAAGACAGCAAGAAGCAGTATGTTTATTCTTTAATACTATTTACTCTTTTTGTTGAGAACGTATCTCTCATGAGCCAGTTTTATATTATCAATTGGTTTTCAAGAAACAAGAACGTCTTAAAAGATACAGAACAGCAGGTTCGTTACACAAGGAACGAGGAGAATATCCACGCTCAGGTTGGTATCAAGCTCATCAACACTATTAAAGAAGAGCATCCAGAGCTTTTTGATAAAGAGTTGGAAGATAGAATCATGCATGAAGCGGAGCAAGCTTATTTTGCCGAATCTAAAATCATAGACTGGATGGTCAATGGTATTGATGAGCAAGGACTGAGTGCGCCTCTTCTCAAAGAATTCATTAAAGAGCGTATAAACGACTCTTTACAACAAATTTCATTTCCTAAAGCATTTGATGTTGACAATAATATCATTCAAGATACAATGTGGTTTGAAGAGGAGTTAATGGGAAACAATTCAACAGACTTTTTCCATTCTCGACCTGTAGAATATTCAAAAAAATCACAAACATTTGACCTAGACAGCGTATTTGCATGAAAAAATATTATTGGAACAACGAAATATCAAAACAAATCTTAGACAGAGGGTATCTTGAAGGCGAAAGCTTACAGGAGAGAATACTCAGTGTCGGGGAATCTTTTCAGAAAGACTTTACATCCCGCGCACCCGACAAACACAAGGAAAGGTTTGGTGATTTATGTCAAAAGTTTGAACATTACATGTCTCTTGGTTTTTACTCGCTTTCTAGCCCTGTTTGGGCTAACTATGGAAGAGTAAGAGGTTTGCCTGTTTCTTGTAACGGCGTTTTTGTCCCCGATACAATGGAGGGTATCCTAACGAAACAATCAGAGGTCGGAATCCAAACTAAAAATGGAGCAGGAACTTCTGGTTACTTCGGTGATCTTCGCTCTAGAGGTTCATCTATTAGCACTGGAGGCACTTCCACAGGGTCTGTCCATTTTATGGAGTTGTTCGACAAGGTCACCTCTGTAGTTTCTCAAAGCAGTGTCCGACGAGGATCTTTTGCCGCCTACCTGCCTGTTGAACACCCCGACATAGAAGAGTTTTTGCGCATCAGATCTGACGGTCATCCTATTCAGGACTTATCGTTTGCGGTCACCATCACAGACAAATGGATGGAAGATATGCAAAACGGAGATGTCAGCAAGCGTAAAATTTGGGCTAAGATTGTTCAGAAAAAATTTGAGTCTGGATACCCATATCTTTTCTTCCAAGACACGGCAAATAAGAATGCGCCCGATGCTTACAAGGATAAGGACATGAAGATATATGCTTCTAACCTGTGTAATGAAATTTCTCTACCCTCCTCTCCAGAAGAGTCGTTTGTTTGTTGTCTTTCTTCTCTTAATCTGGAGAGGTGGGATGAGATAAAAGAGACCGACGCTGTCGAAACGATGGTTTACTTCCTTGACTCTGTTATGGAAGAATATATCAACAAAACCAAAGATTTGCCATATATGGAGGCTGATCACAGGTTTGCTCGTCGTCATAGGGCTTTAGGCATGGGCGTTCTCGGTTGGCATTCTTACCTTCAAAGCAATATGATTGCCTTTGAAAGCATGGAAGCTAAATTAAAAAATTCAGAAATATTTAAAACAATCAGGGAGAAAGCAGACAAAGCGACAAAGGAACTGGCTGATATTTTTGGAGAACCAGAAGTTCTTGAAGGTTATGGTCGTAGAAATACAACCACTATGGCTGTCGCTCCAACAACCACAAGCTCGCTTATATTGGGACAGGTTTCTCAAGGCATTGAACCCACGGTTAATTACTATACAAAGAACTCAGCCAAGGGTAAATTTACAATTAGAAGTCCACACTTGGAGTCATTATTGGAGTCTAAGGGTAAAAACACGCAAGCTATTTGGAAATCAATATTACATAATGATGGTTCTGTCAAACATTTAGATTTTCTTAGCGATCACGAGAAAGATGTGTTCAAGACTTTCGGTGAAATTTCACAAAAAGAAATTGTAATTCAAGCTTCTCAACGTCAAAAGTATATTGACCAAGGTCAGTCTTTAAATCTGATGATTCACCCCAAGGCTTCACCAAAAGAAGTTAGCGAATTAATGATCCTTGGGTGGGAAATGGGGTTAAAGGGTTTTTACTATCAGCGAAGCATGAATCCTAGTCAAGAACTGGCGAGGTCTATCATGAATTGCTCTTCTTGTGAGGGTTAGTTAATTAAGTGAGAAGTAATTATCTTACTTAAAAATTAGACAACTCCATTTTCTTTTTACGATCCACAAAAAATTTAAGTACAACATATAGGATGAAACTTTGGCTAACAGGAATGACTAACGCTGGCAACGGTAATCACTTAAAGGAACTTATTGAGCCTATCAAGAAATACTTTGATGGGATGGTATGGGTTTATCACACCGATCCCTTTGAACAGTCTAAGAACAAAGACTTGGAAGACGAAGGATATCAATACCTATCTGAGAACTGTGAAGACAATGAGTTAATATGTGTCCCTTGGTGCAATCGAACAGACTTCAGCCGAAATATTGGTCTTTATCACGGTCCAATAAAATATGGTGACTGGTTTATGACAATTGACACTCTAGAGCGTATGCATTTGGATTTTGCCGAACAACTACCTGATCTTGTTAAACGCTTCGATGAAAATCTTATTGATGGAGTATTTTGCCGCAACAAACATTTCCTTTTTAAATTCAACGAGCGCACAGCTTACGTTCACAACCCTCATAGTGGGGTTTCTGGTATTACCAACAGCCTTGAAATATCTTCACTTCCTTTTTGGAAAGACGAGTATTGGCAAAATGTGCGCCACCTTCACCGCGACAAACATGAATTTGTTGACCACAATTTAAAATATTATTTATTCCCCAACACTAACCACCTTATCTTAAAGTGTGAACATGACCGCGATTTTATCAATAGACGATATGCTATCAGAAAAAAGTTTTTTGATGAGTTGGCTAAGATAGAATTAGATATTCAAGATTTTGAAGCTGTAAAAAATCACATCATTACTGGTGATTTGACAGATGCCGTCAAACAATGTATACGCGAAGAGAAATATCTAAATGATGTTTACCGATTCTACAAAGTTGGAGATAAGGATATTGATGATGATTTTGATTTTAATAACTTAGTGCCAGTAGGATGATTTTATCGGACGAACAGAGGATATCCTACTACCTAGGATATGAAAATTTAAACTTCAAAGAAGAACCTTTTGACTTCTCTCCTCACGAATTGTTTGACCATCCATTTTGTGTTGACGCTCGAAATAAGCAATGTCTGTCTAGAGCGCACTATGACCCTGACATAATAAAATACGTCAGTCTAAACAACTTAGAAAAGCTTTGGTTTTGCTGTGGAGACAAGCCTTATACTGGAGTCAACTACCCTGTTCTAGTTAAAACTCGCGACACTTTCAATAAATTAAGTAAGGGAGTTATTGCCAACTTAAATAGCGGTAGACACTGGAATTTAGATCTTTCTCAAGACATTGAATGGAATGATAAAAAAAACGAAGTTTTCTGGAGGGGCGCGGACACAGGACACGATATTCATTGCAATGACCGCATCGGTTTTGTGTCCAAATACTTTTCAGAACACGATGTTGCATTTTCCGACTATTCTCAAAACTACAAGTCTGCACCATACCTTTATAAAAAAGAATGGCTAAAGGGATTTTGCACAAGGCAGGACTTTTTAAAGAGAAAGTTTTTGCCAATTCTTGACGGCAACGATAAGTCCTCTTCTCTTAATTGGATACTAGCCTCTAATTCTGTTCCCATAATGCCCAAGCCTAGGTTTCACTCTTGGCTTTGCGAAGATTTCCTAGAAAGCGGGGTTCACTATATAGAGGTTCAACCAGACTTCTCTGATCTTAATATTGTTTTAGATTGGTGTCGCGAAAACGACGAAGAATGCGAATCTATTGCAAAAAACGGTGCTAAGTTTATTTCAGAAAACTTCAACAATCAAGAAACAGAAATTCGCATAATTAAATCTTTACTTGAATTTATTCGTTCTGGTTTGTATGATATTAAAAACAAGGGATAATGAAAAAAGTAATAATCACAGGGGTAACAGGTCAAGATGGAAGCCATATGGTTGACTATTTGTTAGCAAATACGGACATCGATATTATCGCTGGTGTCCGCCGACTCTCAGTTAAAAACCATGAGAATATAAAACACTTGGTTAATAACAACCGCTTCAAACTGATTGATCTAGACATTACAGATCAATCCAATGTTGATCGTGTTATCTCGGATGAAAAACCCGACTACTTTATCAACTTTGCGGCAAACTCTTTTGTTGGTGTTAGCTGGGACATGCCAGAAAACCACATGAATACAAACTGCATGGCAGTCCTGTATCAGCTTGAGGCTATTCGCAAGCACTGTCCAGAGTGCAGGTATTATAATGCTGGCTCGTCCGAGGAGTTTGGAGACGTTGAATTCTCTCCGCAAGACGAGACTCACCCTCTGCGACCAAGAAGCCCATACGGAGCTTCTAAGGCTTCCGCAAGGCATCTGGTAAAGGTGTGGCGTGAAAGTTACAATTTATACGCCATCCAAGGATGGTTATTCAATCACGAGGGAACAAGGAGGGGCGAGGAGTTTCTTACTCGCAAAGTAACCAAGGGCGTGGCTAACATTATAAAAGAGATCAGGGAAGGCAAAGAAATCACGCCATTGCAACTTGGTAATCTAGATGCAAAACGAGACTGGTCGGACGCTGAAGATTTCGTTGACGGCATTTGGAAGATGTTAAATCAACAAGCAAACTCTTATGAAGATTTAAGTGAATACGTTCTAGCCTCTGGTGAGACATATTCTATTAGGGATTTTGTTGAAGCGGCTTTTGGCTTTTCTGGTTTCGGTGCTGAAGAGTGTCGTTGGGAGGGTCAAGGTCTGGATCAAAAATACATTCACGGAGATAAGGTGCTTGTAACGATCAATCCAAAATACTATCGACCAGCAGAAGTTTCATTATTGCTAGGTGATCCCACAAGAGCAGAAGAAGAGCTTAAATGGGTTAGAAAAACAGACTTTTATGGTCTTGTCAAAAAAATGCTTAATAAAGACTTATCATGAAAACAATACTAATTTTTCCTTTGTTTTTCTTGGTTTCTTGTGCAAGCACTAAATTTTATCAAGATGGAAAGCTGATTGCTAAATTTAATGCAGATATGGATCAAGTTCAGTATATACAAGGCGCTGATGGATCAATAACATGGACAGCAATATCTGTTGATCATTCAACTGCAACCAAGGCACAGGGCGAAGCCTTTTCTAATAAAACAACGGCTATTGGATCTGCTGTCGCGGCATCAGGAGTTGTTGGCATACTTTTGAGATAAAGTAAACAAACCTCTCTTAACAGAGAACAGGTTTTTAAATTTCCAAAAACATGTTGACAAATTTTTCAACTTGTCGCATAATACTTATGTATGCCAAGAGGTCAAAAAGAATGTCCCAAATGCAAGCAGTTGATTGGTGCTAGATCCTCAACCTGCAAGCATTGTGGAGAGGTTATGAAAGCCGCCAAACCCAGAAAAAAAGCTAACCCTTTCTATAGAGAGCGTTTGGCTTTTATTCGTCGAATGCTCGGTGGAGAAAAATCAACTAATTTCCGACTAGATATAACCATTGCAACAAACATATTTACTTTGTTTGACAATGATATTGATTTCTTGTCAAAGGTTAAACCGCCATTTAAATTTTCTGGCGGCATCACTTACCTACGCTCCAAAGCGGGTAGAGATTATTTAACCAAAAAGCATAGAGAATTTTATTACAATCCAGAAAACAAAGAAATATTTGTGGAAGGTTCGGATAAAATAGGAGAAGATATAGTAAAGCCTAGAATTAGATCAATTAGAAAATTTTTAAATGAGCGTGAAAACTAAAAAACAAGAAAAGACAAAAGCAGATGTTCGTGATTTCGCAAGTGGATTCATGAAGAGCAATAAAGAACACCATTTGAACTTTGAAGAATCCATCGCAGAGGATGACTTCATTTCGAGTGGTTCTATGATTATGGATTCAGAAATTGGCGGCGGATTCCTCGCTGGTTTACTTCGTTTCTGTGGTGGTAATGAGTGCGGTAAAACAAGTGAAGCATTGCAGGTTATGTATGAAATGCTTGATTCTCAAGAAAACTCAAGAGGTTTATTTATTCAAGCCGAAGGTAGACTTGGTAAAAAAATGAAGGCTCGATCTGGAGTTAAGTTTGTTTACGATGTATCAGAATGGGTTGACGGCACATGCCTTGTTCTGCAATCAAACATTTACGATTTTGTTTTTGATTTCATTCGCGGAATAATGTCAAATAACCCAAATAAAACTCGGTTTTGTATGATTATCGACAGCATGGATAGTTTAATCCCGAAAGATGATGCTAAGAAAAGCACAAGTGAGGCTAACAAAGTCGCTGGAGGAGCGTTACTGTCTTCCGATTTTCTTCGTCGTGTCAGCTTGGGTATGGGCAAGTTCGGTCATCTTTGCATCTTGATTTCTCAAGTCCGTTCGACCATTAAGGGTCAATACGAAAGCCTTGATCCGAACAGCACTACCAGTGCTTCAGGCGCTCATGCTCTATCCCATTACCCTAATTGGGTTTTTGAATTTGAACGTCAGTTCCAAAAAGATAAAATTCTTGAGAAACCAGACCAACAAATGAGTGATACCAATAAAGGTATTGGACATTATGTTAAAGCTAGAGTGAGAAAGTCTGACAATGAAACAACGGGTCGCTTAATTAAGTATCCAATCAAATATGGGCGTAATGGAGGAAAGAGTGTCTGGATTGAACGTGAGATTGTAGACCTGCTTCTTTCTTGGGGTTTCTTTTCTAAGAGTGGATCTTGGTTTGCTGTTGAAGAAGAGCTTGCCGAATACATCAAATCGGGCGGCTTTGAATTTCCAGATAAGATTCAAGGAATGAATAAGATATATACCATCCTAGAGGATAGTGAAAAATTGACTTTGCATTTACGCAAGTTTGTTGAAAAAAATATCTTAAGTGCATGATTTTTTACACATCATACGGTGCTAAAAAAAAGCTACCTAGCTCTCATAAATATAAAATTGATTGGGAGTTGGGTAGCAGAAGCAAGCTACAGAAGAGCGTAAAAGATTTATTACAACCTCATTGGTTTTGTGACATGGTCTTTGAGGAACTGCCTGTTGTTGGCACTAGAATGACTATAGATTTTTATAATGCCTCTAGGAAGATTGCTCTTGAGGTTGATGGAGAGCAACATTATAAATACAACAAACATTTTCACGGCAAATCTAAGCAAAATTATTTAAAACAACTGTGCAGGGATAACGATAAAGAAATTTATTGTGAAAAAAACAACATTACCATGATTCGGGTCTTGCAATGTGATTCAATATCTACAGAATTACTTAAAGAATTAGGAGCAATATGACAGGAGAAATAATAGAAGAACAAGAATTAAAAATACCAGTTTCAATCATAAGCAAACTTTATGATTCAACAGGCTCTGAAGATGGGGCGAACAAAGGTTATTTTTTATTTTATATAAATGAAGAGGGTCAACCGACCTTGACAAGCAGAATGTCTAATGCGTGTGTAAAAATAGCCTTAGAAAAAACAATACAAATATACTCCGAACAAACAGCAGAATGATTTACTCCTTTGACATAGAAAAGAAAGTCCTCAGTGGATTACTACAGCATCAGCACAAGTGGGAAGAAATCGCCTCACTTATTACAGATGATGACTTTTATAGTGAAGACTCTAAAGTTAACATCTCTATATTCAAGTTGATCCGAGCATCTCTCAATAAAGGCGAGGCAATTGACGATACAATTCTCATTGAGAAAATGAAAGGTCTAAGCGTTAGTTTTCCAGACAATATTGAAATCAGTGAATTTATTCACTCTCTCGCTTACTTTAAAATAACAGAAGATGTATTTCTAACCTGCGTTGCAGAACTTAAGAAGAAGTCGCTCTGCCGAACAATTTACGACTCATGTTCTAAAACAGCCAAATTTGTAAAAAAGGTAGATCCGACAATGGGCTACCAAGATATTCTTGATAAAGCTGACAATATCTATAACAAAGACCTTCAAAATTTTGAAGCGGGTAACTCTAATGTTGTTGATCTTTTCGAAATCATGGAAGACATGATTGAGGAGCGCGGAAACAACCCTCAAGAAGAATTTGGCTTAACAGGTCCACATAGGCGTATCAATGAAATTTATGGACCTATTTTGCGAGCAGGTAACATTACTGTTATTGTAGCTAGATCTGGTCAAGGTAAGACTAGTTTAGCTTTAGACTATTGCACCCGAACAGGTGCGGAGCATGGAGTTCCAGTGGTTCATTTCGATAATGGGGAAATGAGTGAAGAGGAACTTATTATGCGCCAATGTTCTGCAATGAGTGGTGTCCCTATGTGGCTTCTTGAGACTGGAAAATGGCGAACTACTGGTTACAACAACTGGAGTGCAGAAGATGTTGTCAGAAAGGTTCGTGAAACATTTAAAAAAATCAAAGAAGGTCATGGCATGAAGCTTTATTATGTGAATGTTGCTGGAATGGATGCTGACGAAATGTGTTCTCAACTCAAGCGTATTTATTATTCTAAGATCGGTCGAGGTAACGAGATGATCTTCAGTTTCGACTACATCAAGACAGATTTTGCCAACATGGGTAAAAATGATGGTTGGGCGCAAGTGGCTTATATGGTTCACAAGTTCAAGCAAACTATTCATCGTGACCTGTGTTTTGATGGCGAGCCTTGTGTGTCAATGCTTACATCTGTTCAATCAAACCGACTTGGCATAACAACCAACCGTGGCGTAGAGAGCATTGTCGATGACGAAAGTGTTGTCTCTCTGTCTGATGCAATTACTCATTTTTGTTCTTGGCTTTTCCTTTTAAGACAGAAGGTTGTAGATGAAATCACTGAGGATGGAGAACAATTTGGGACTCATAAGCTTGTTCCTTTGAAGGCTCGACATTTAGGCAAGGATGCTTTGCGTCACATAAATCCTGTAAATATGCCAGACGGGACAAGTAAACGTAATTTCATCAACCTTAAAATTAACAACTTCGCGGTTGAGGAATGTGGAGATCTGCAAGATATAGCTAATTTCCGCAATGGTATATCTCTTGAACCAAACTCTACCACTCCAGAAGAGGACACAAGTCTACCAGAAATACTGCGCGGCGATGCATAACATACAAGAAATACTTCAAAACCTTGGATACAAACTCAAAGACTGTGGCGCTTATTGGCAGACAAACGCTCTTTATAGAGGGGGAGACAATCCAACAGCACTTCAAATCTACAAAGATAGTGGAGTATGGAAGGACTTTGTTGAAGACACAATGTATTTGCCCATCGATGCTCTAATAGAACAAACTATAGGCTGTAAAGATTCTGTTGAAGTTAAGAAGTATTTAACGAACGCGAGGAATTTAATCAATAAAACTCATCAACCCAAGAAACATCTTTTGAACGAAGAAAAAAGCTATTCAATCACTTGCTTGCAAAAACTTTTGCCGCAATATGATTTATACCAAAAAATAAATCCAAAGATATCAGAAAAAACTCTTAAAATATTTAAGAGTGGGCTGGCTACTTCTGGAAAAATGTATCGTCGGTTTGTATTTCCTATCGTTAGATCTGATGGCAGGGTTCATGGATTTTCTGGTCGAAAGGCTGTGGACTTTGATGCCCCAAAATGGATTCATATGGGTAAGAAAAATACTTGGTTTTATCCTTATCATCTTGATAGATCTGTTCCATCTGCTATAGAATCAAGTAAGTCTGTTCATATTGTAGAATCTATTGGTGATTGTCTTTCTTTATATCAAGAGGGGATTCACAACAGCCTTGTTTCTTTCGGTGTTAGCCTATCTCCTAAATTTGTTTCTCGTCTATCAACACTTGGGTTAGAGAGAATTTACATTTCTTTCAACAACGACTTTGACAGCGAAAAGAATGCGGGATTTGAAGGTGCTGTAAAATCTATTTTTAAACTTCTTGAGTCTGTAGATTTTGAAATGATTTTCTTTGTCCCCCCTCACGAAAATGATTTTGGAGAAATGAGTTCGGAGGATATAAAATTATATAAGACCAGATGTGAATCTCATGACCATAAGTCCTCTTGTGAGGCTGTAATATCAATTGCTCAAAATATGCATAATGCGTATGCTGAAAAGCGGCAGGGCGGAAATAAAGCTTTTGCCAAGAGTTTGGCTAAGTTCAAAAAACTATATAAATTTCATTATGACTAAAGTTACAGTAGGTATCGCAGGGATCTCGTTTGCTCTGGAAAGCAACCCCGATTTAAAATACGAAAAGATAGAAGAAGGATCTTCAATGGAGCTAATTGCAGAACCAACTAATAGTTTTGACAGCAAGGCTATACGTTTAGAATACAAGGGTCTAAAGTTGGGTTATGTTCCTAGAAAAAAAGAGGGGGTATCTTTTGTCATTCAGTCATGGTGTCATGAAAATTTTAGCTCTGTTACCGCTAAAGTAGAGCAAGTCTGGTATAAGAAAGATGGTGTCGTTGATTCAGAACATTCTGAAGGATCTGAGATAATCGGTGTTGATGTGTGTTTTAACATACCAAAAGAAGCCTATCCATCAACAGATGTAATTATCACAAAACATTCTTTTTCTGAGCCTAATGTGATTGTTGATTTTAATGATACTCAGCATATTTACAATATGCGCTGTGAAAACGGCGAGTATAAAGTGCTTCAGGGAGGAACTACATTCATCAAACGATTTTTTAAACCATTTGACGCAGAAAGAATATCTCGTCAATGCTCTCGGTATTGGGGAGTCCCTGCTGAAGAAATATCAGAAATGTGGAACTCTAACGGGATGGTCGCCGCTGGATTTGGAACAGTTGTTCACGCCGCTCTTGAACATTATATTAATTTTGAAAAATCTGGTAAAATCATAACTGATGCTCGCAAGAAATCAGGCAAGGGTAATAACGAAAACTACGCTATGCCCAAGCATCCTTTTTTAAAGCAAACAATCAAATCTTTGCGTAGGATTACAAACAAGCTCGACAAAGAACATAACGCGGAAGAGATTGTTGCGGAAGCACTTATCACAGACTCTGCTACGGGCTGGGGTGGTTTGGTAGACCGACTCTGCGTCATAGACTCCAAGAAAAAAATAGCTAGAATTCAAGATTATAAAGTTAACATCAACGCTGAAGTTATTGAGTCTCATAGCAAGCCGCTACCTCCGTTTAATAATATGCCAGCCAACAAGCTGACTAAATATGCTCTTCAGATGAGTTTTTATGGAGGACTTCTGCAAAAGCATGGTTGGACTATTGATGGGTTAGATGTTTTTATATTTGAAGATAAGTGGGTTCACCATGAACTTCCTATAGTGGATTTTTCGGTATTAAAAAATAAAAAAAAAGAACTAAAACAGGGTAACTTGCTCTAGCTTTACATTGTGTTAATTTTATAATTACTTTTTCTTTCTTGACTTGTTTGTCAATATATCCTATATTCTCGTTTATAGGATATTATTATGTTACCTTTGTTTAAAACCCAGTTCAGCGTCGGCAAATCGATATTAACCATCGACCATATTCTTGAATTAGTTAAAGAAGCTAATCTTGATCAGATTTGTGTTGTTGAGGACAACTTTTATGGTTTTCGAGAACTGAATCAAAAATGCCTTGAACAAGAAATCAAACTTGTTTTCGGCATCCGATTGCCTGTTATTTCTGACTCTTTTGATGAAAACGAGCGTTTCAGCAAGCTGGTTATGTTTGCTAAAAATAACCAAGGTTTGCGAGACATAAAAAATCTTTACACAAACACCTATACAAGCGAATCCAGTGTCTTGGCTTTCTCTGAAACAAAAGACAAACTACAGAACATTAGAGTCGGTGTCCCATTTTACGATTCCTTCGTCTACAACAATGTTTTTCATTTTGGTATGAGCAATATCGACTTGGATGGAGTTGATCATTTTTATATGGTTGAGGATAACAACCATCCGTTTGATTTTCAAATTAATCGCACACTTGAAAAATTAAAAATCAACAATAAAACTTTAGTCAAAACCATTTGCTACGAAAACAGAGAAGACTTCAAAGCGTTTCAAATGCTTCGCGCCGTCTGTTCCCGCTCTCAAGGCAAAAGCCCAACCTTTAGCAACCCTAACCTAAACCATTTTTGCTCTCAAGAATTTTGTTGGCAAAGCTGGAAAGAACAATCCAATGCTTAAATACGACCAAAAATATATTGTCTTTGACACAGAAACAGAAGGCTTGAATCTTTGTTATTCTCGACCTTGGCAGATTTCATGGGTGGAGGCTCAAGGTAAAAAAATAATCTCTGAACATGATCTTTATGTTGATTATGACGACTTGAATCTTTCTCCGATGATCAAAAAGATGACTGGCTTTAGTGACGCAAAATACAACAGGGAGAAACAACCTTTGGCTGATGTATGGGGAGCATTGAAGAAATATCTTTTAAACCCCGAATACATAGTGGTTGGTCAAAACCTGCTGGGTTTTGATGTTTATATGGTCGCGATTATGCAAAACATGTTGGGGGAGACTCCAGACTATAGCTACTTGGATCGTATTTACGACACACGCGCTTTGGGCAGGGCATACCGAGAAGATATTCGGAAACCAAGCTCAGACTTCTTAGCGTGGCAATATAAGCTAATGCACCAGCGCGGAGCAAGGGGGAAGAGCGTTAGTCAGTTGCAGTTATTGAAGCTGTTTGGCATTGACTTTAATGAAAAGTTGTTGCATAATTCTCTCTACGACACAAAGATGTGCTTCGAGGTGTTTTTAAAATTGAAGAAAGCATTAGAACTATAGTGCGCATTCAATGATCATTTGCCTTAGACAAATAAATATAGATAACCAATAAAAAATTCACCAAACAATGTTTAAAGACTTCACTGTTTATGATTGCGTAGAACCAGCGGGTGTTGAACTTCCTCAGACTCCCGTAGATGAATCCGTTCTTGAAGAATTGGATCTTAAAAAAGGCAGTTCGAATTACGAAATTGTTCGTAAGCTTTGTTATCAGGGTATGGTCGCAAAGGGTCTAGAAAAAGAGAAAAACTATATTGATCGCGTTAAGTTTGAATTAAACACCCTCAATACGCTTGGGTTCATTGATTATATTTTATTGAATTGGGATGTGATTAACTTCTGTCATGATAACGACATCCCTGTCGGTGGAGGTCGCGGAAGTGCGGCGGGTTCTCTTGTCTTGTTTCTTTTGGGTGTAACGGACATTGATCCAATCCCACATGGTTTATTTTTTGAGCGATTTGTTTCCAAGAGTCGAGCGCGTAAAGTGACAGACAATAACGGCAAAGAGTTTCTTGTTGGTAGTGTTCTTCCAGATATCGATAATGATATTTCTTATGAGAAGCGAGGGAAGGTAATCGAATATATTGAAAAAACTCACGCTGGTCGCACCGCTAAAATACTAACCTTTAATACCTTCAGTTCTAAGCTTTGTATTCGCGAGGCGACAAAATATTTCGATGAAGCTAAAGAAGACGAAGCTAAAAATGTTAGTGACTTAATACCTAAATTACACGGTCAAGTTTTATCCCTAAAGAACGCTAGGGAAGAAAGCGAAAAATTTGATGAGTGGTGTTCTTCTCACAGAACAACTATTGAAAATGCCATAGCTATAGAAAACCTAATAAAAAACACAGGTGTTCACCCATCTGGTATTGCAATTTGCAGTCAGAATATTGAAGATGTAGTTCCTTTACAGCTAACGAAAGATGGCGATGTGGTTACTGGCTACAATATGCATGACGTTGCTGATCTTATGGTTAAGTTTGATATACTTGGCTTGAGAACTCTAACAATTGCTCACAAAACATGCCAGAAGCTTGGTGTAAAATTAGAAGATATTGACCCTAACGACTTTAATATTTACAGGGTTTTGCAGGATTTCAATCACCCAGTGGGTCTTTTCCAGATTTCTGCTGATACCAACTTTCAAGTTTGCCAAAATGTTAAACCGATGGACTTGAATGAACTATCTGACGTTGTAGCTCTTGCTCGCCCGTCCAGTCTTCAATTTGTTGACGATTACATTAGGCAGAAACGATCTCCCGAAGAGTTGGGTATTGACCCCGTCATGGATGAACTTCTTCGTGAAAGTAAAAATGTATTTTTATATCAAGAAACCTTGATGCAATGTATTTCTCAAGTTTTTGGTTTTTCTCTACAAGATGCTGATGATGTTCGCAGGATTGTTGGTAAGAAAATGGTTGAAAAAATGCAACCTTGGAAAGAGAAAATTTACAATGCCGCTCAAGAAAAGGGTATGGAAGAAAGAGTTGCTGATTTCTTCTGGTCAGCGTTGGAAGCCGCCGCGCACTATTCATTCAATAAATCTCACAGTTTTGCGTATGCGACCCTAGCGGCTAAGACTGTGTATCTTAAGTTCAACCACCCAAAAGAGTTTTTCTTGAGCGTGTTGGAGTCAGCAGAGTTTGAACCCGATCCTCTGCAAACCATTTCTTCAGTTAATCAAGAATTGCCAGATTTTGGAATCAAACTTCTACCCCCAGATCTTTTTAAGTCAGGTTTAAACTTCCAGATTGAGGGAGACGACATTCGATACGGCTTGAATAGTATTAAAGGCATTTCTCTGCGTTCTTTGAGGAGTCTTGTTTCATTTCGTGGCAATTCTTTTGACAATAAGTATCACGCATTTGTTGCGGCTAAAGAATGTGGGATCAACATTTCTGTTCTCGCCGCTCTGATTCAAGCTGGAACTATGGACAGTAATACTGACAATAGAATTCGTCTAGTTCTTGAGGCTCAATCATTTAACCTTCTAACAGACAGGGAAAAAAGAAATCTAGATAAGTTGGGAGATAAGTATAATTTTGATGTATTGGATTCGATTGCTGACATCGTTGACAAGCAAACCCTAGGCGATGATAATCGCCCGATTATGAAGCCAAGTCGATTTGAGACTTTCAAAAAGAAGTTTGATAACTATCGAAGCATTTATAACGAAAACAAAAAACATCACAAATTTACTTATTGGTGGTATGAAAATTCGCTTCTTGGTTACAGTTACTCTTTCGGTCTAACAGATTGCTTTAGTGACGAGTATGGTATGCTAACAAACCTAAAAGAATCTAATAGTTTATCTCAGGGTTCTAGTTTTAAATGTGTTTGTCAGGTGAAAGATTGCTTTACAAGAACTTCAAGGAATGGTAATAAGTATATGATGATTTTTGGTAGTGACAATACTAGTGATCATAAATTCTTATTAATGGATAATCGCAACTCTGAAAACCTAACAGAATTCATAGAAGACAATCAAGACAAGCCCTTAAAGAAGGAGGATATAATTGTTGTTTTTGGAAGAAGAAGTGATAGTAATACATCATTCGCTGAAAATATAAAAATAATAAATTCTTCCGTCCTCATGAAACTTGGAGACCTTAAAAAACATGGAACTTAAAAACTACTTACAACAGACACTCGGCATTTTTAACAAAAGCAAAGAAGCCGCCAAAAAACTTTCTTTCAAAAGCGTAGACATAGAACTATTTTCCGCTATATTTTTCTCTAATTTCAATCTTGGTTGTGCAACGATTGTCGGAGATTCTGATCTCATGGAGGAATTGTCTAAGACTTCGTTTTTAAATCTTGAGCGTAAAAAACAATACGAGGATTACGATAAAGAGATTAAGTTCACCCCAAAACTAAAAAAGTTTTTGGCGCACTGTGAAGATATTTCTTTTAATGTTTTCAACCTAGATTACGTCGCCCCAGAGGTTATCTTCCTTGGTTTTTTAGATTACAATTTCTCCACCTCTGCAATCAAAAGTTTCTTTTTTGAAGGCGGTTTGCACAATGATACTGCTGAAGATTTAATTTATAGGACAACAGCGTATCTGAAAGACGAAGATACAGAATTATTTTCTCCAAAACCGTTTCTTGAGGATACTGAAGTCCAAGAACAACCCGAACAGCTTGAAGTTCTTGACATGTTTAACGACAATGATGTTTTGTCCCAGTTTGCTGAGAATTTAAACATAAAGGCTGTAAGTGGTGATTTTGACGCTGTTATTGATTTCGACGGAAAGATAGAAGAACTTGCTACCATCCTGTGCAGGAAAAAGAAACCTAATGCCATTTTGGTCGGACCTGCTGGATGTGGAAAAACTAGCGTGGTCGAGGGTTTGGCATCTTCTATTGTCAACGGTAAAGCACCAGAGCTACTTTCTAACAAGGTTATTTATTCTTTGAGTCTTTCTAGTATGGTTGCTGGCACACAGTATCGTGGTCAGTTTGAAGAACGCCTAGAGAACTTTGTGAATGAAATGAAGAAGTATGACAACCTCATTCTGTTTATTGATGAAATACATACTCTTGTTGGTGCAGGAGGGACTCAAGAAAACTCTCTTGAAGCTTCCAATATCCTTAAGCCAGAATTAGCTCGTGGAACTATTAGTTGCATTGGGGCTACCACAATTAATGAATATACTCAGACTATCAAGAAAGATAGTGCTTTGGATCGTCGATTTGAGCGTGTTACAATCAGAGAGCCTTCCAAGTTTCAAATGAATAAAATTCTCCCATCTCTTGTTGAGTTTTATGAGGAATTTCATAATGTTGAATATTCAAAATCTTTTTTGGGCAACGTTATTGAATACTGCGAAAGATTTATGCCTAATAAATGTTACCCAGACAAAGCTGTGGATGTGATCGACCATTGCGGCGCTCAGGCTAAGGTTGAATTTTGGAGTATGGAAGGTGATATCAAAACACTTAAGAACCAAATCATTCAAGAAGATGGTGACAGCACAGAAGATCTTTTTGCAGAGTTTGAGTCCAAGTTCTCTGATTGGGTGGCTGATAAACAAAAAGAACCCGCTCAAGTAACACTTAAACAATTAAAATCGTTTTTCGACAAGAAAGAAAACCCGCTAAACAAGAAGCATGTTATAGAATCTTTTTTCGATCACGCTCGATCTAATTTTGTGGGCAATAGAAAGCAAATCAAAAAACTAGAAAAGTCAATTAAGCTATCAAACTTGGGTTTTGAAAACTCTTCTGGAGGTATTCCAATTTTCTGCCTTAATGGGTTTAAACATAGTGGTAAGACAATGTTTACCAAACTGTTGCAAGAGTCTCTGGAAATGAGTGGCGCGACCGTGTTATCTTATAATGGCGTTCATTTCTCAGATCATTATGCTAACTACAAGATAGTCCCACAAATCCATAACAACACATCACTTTGTGAAAAGGTTTTGATTGAGCCAAACTGCATAATTATTATTGATGACTTCCATAAAATGAACGAGTCAACGCATTCATTGTTTACGGAGATATTTAAAGAAGGTAAAATATACATGAACTCTGGTGACGTGGCAGATTTCTCAAACTGTAAATTTTTTATAACAGGAGACACTCTGGAGGAAAAAAGCATGGGTTTTGCTGGAGGTCAGTCTCCACCCAAGTCTAAAATTCGCGTCCACTTGTCTAAATACTTCTCAAGCAATATTTTTCTTGAAGAACTTACAGAGCGCGACTTGCGTAGAGTCCTGTGGAGCAAATTAAAAAACATGAGCGACATTCTTTCAATGAATAACATCAAGCTGATATATGATTTTAAATTTATTAAAAACTTTGTTCAAGGTGTTGATTTCAAAAACAACGCTTTACAATCTCTTAACGATGCATTTGACAAAAAAATCAAACAATCTGTAGCAAAAGAATCTCTCAGCGGGGAGGGTGAAATTCATCTAAAAAAACTATCAACAAAAAAGTTAAAATAAACCAAAACAATTGTTGACTTTTAATCCAAAAACAGCTATCATACAAGCATGAAGCAACTAAATAGAAAACAAAGATCGGCGTTAAATTCGATCCGAAAGTCAGGGGGTCGATTCTTCGGTCTATACACAACTCAAGGAGGTGTTATCAATGCTCAGTTTACCTCTGAGAGTCCTTTCTACATTGTTGTCCACGACCGCAATAGTGGACGCAGTCTCAAGCTGGCTAAGTCGAGTATTGAAAAAGTAACCCTTGGCTAAAACCTAATATAGTTGGGGGTGCAAGCCCCCAACTTTAACTTGTTATGAGCGGCAAAAAAGCAAAAGAAATTCGAAGAGTGTTGCAGTATGATAAAAACAACTGCAACAGCATCCAACGCAGAACCTACAATGTATTCAAAAAACATTATACAGCCACACCATCAAATTACAAAGCAAGACTTATTGAAAAATTGAAAAACAAATATTAAAATGAGCAAATCAAATTGGAAAGAAAGAGAGTGTGGTAGTCTTTGGCGCAACGACGATGGAAACAAACAGTATTACTCTGGTTTTGTTGAAGTTGATGGAAAACGCCAAAGGATAGTAATTTTTAGAAATGGGTTCAAGACAGACAATTCTTCTAAAGAAGCTGACTTACGAATCTATATCAATAAAGAAGTAGATTCAAGCGCAAAACAAAAAGTAAATTAATTATGAGTGATTCAAAAAATAGCAAAGATAGCGGTGAGGACAAAAAACTCTTGTCGGCACTTCATGCAAAAGTAATGGAGGACATCTCTTTTCAAGAAGCTGTCCACATCGTGTCAAGTGTGGTCATGGGAAAAATTGTTGATGAAGTGTCTGAGATGTCGGAAGATCAAAAGTCTGAAACTTATAAAGACCTTGGTTTAAATTAAGTGTAAGCATTTGTATATGGACGTTGATTTTTCGTTAGAAGCCAGAAAATTTCTAGAGGCGCACCCCAAAGAAAAACTTGAGGGTCTAAGTCTTGATGAGCGCGTGTCTAAACTTTTAGAAGCGAAGGCTAGGTTGCACAATGAACATTTTGATAAAAAAATAAGTCCAGAACAGTTGGAGACTGTCTTTAATAGAGGTCAAGCTGTGACAGATTGGGTGTATTGTGCAAGTAAAAGCAACATGCAATGGTCATTCGCCCGTGTCAACAAATTCATATACATGCATCAAGATAAAAAAGTCGGCAAGTCTTACAGGTGCGCTGACAGGGATATAGCAGAGGGTGAGTTAGAATACGAAACTGAAATGGCGGGTCAAGGTTATCATGATTATACCGATTTAGATTTTGCTGTTGCTCGGTTGGATTTAAAAAATATTCAAGTATCTGAAGATGAGTCAAACCGTAAAATAAAAGGTTTGCTGGGAATGAAGTTCGTCCAAGAAGATTAAGTTTGGATTTTCTATCTTTTAACCTCATAATAGGTTATGAGAGTTTTGGTAACAGGTAGCGAAGGTTTTATTGGTAAAAATTTATGTAAATTTTTAGCAAAACGCGGTATTGATGTAGAGGGTTATGATTTAAAACAACGCCGCAGTTTCAACCCAAACCTAAATGGTTTTGATGCGGTGATCCACTTAGCGGCAAACTCGTCAACCACCGAAACAAATATAGCTAAAATAATAAAAGAGAACTTTGAATTCTCTAAGGTTATATACAATCTTTGTTCTGCGAATAACATAAAATTTCAGTATTCTAGCAGTGCTAGTGTTTACGGGAACAGTAAGACCTTTCAAGAAGACCAGTTTTGTTCTCCGCTTAACCCTTACGGATTCAGCAAGTATATGTTTGATTGCTGGCTTTTAAATTCAACACACCCGTATCAGGGTCTACGTTATTTTAATGTTTATGGGAAACACGAAGAACACAAAGGTGATCAAGCTAGCCCAATCCACAAATTTTCACAGCAAGCTCAAAAAAACGGCAAAATAAAAGTTTTTAAAAACAGCGAAAAGATGAAAAGAGATTTTGTTTGTGTCGAAGATGTTTGTGAGGCTCATTACAGGCTACTGCATTCTGATGCTAGTGGGGTTTTCAATGTTGGCACAGGTTCAAATATATCTTTTCTTGATGTAGCAAATATTTTTTGCGATAAGTATGGAGCTACAATTGAAACAATTAAAATGCCTAAAAAGCTAAAACAACACTATCAATATAAAACAAAATCCGACAATACTAGACTAATAGATGCTATTGGAGATATTGAATGGAGGTCTGTAGAAGATTATGTGAAAAAAATATGACATAATAGATACAATATAAGTGTAAAAATGTTCATAATGGACTTTAAACTTTTATTGCGAGAATTTCTTTGTGAGGGTGGGTGGCTTGTCCCCGTCGTTGGAGCTTTTGGTATGCTAGCCAGAATTATGATTGACCCTAACAAACATTCTCTCCTTTCCCTCTTCAGAAAAATCTTCAGCGCGGCTATATCCAGTGGTATTGCTTGGTTTATTCTGAACGGCGCCCCTTTCTCTGATTTCACAAAAGCTATCTGTTATGGCGTTATTGGTGTTGTTAGTCCAGAAATCATTCAGGGTCTAATAGCTCTTGCTAAAAAATTTGAAAAAAACCCTTCTAAGTTTATAAAAAAATGAGTTTATTTTCGTGGTTTAAAAATCTTTTCTCTAAAAAACAAAAAGAGGAGGTAAAAGATATATATACCCTTTCCGAAAAATCACTAAAACTAATTCTTCAATACGAGGTGGGCAACAAAGGTTATTATAATCGTTTTTTAGACCATCCAACTTATCCACAGGCTTCCAGCGGTGTGACGATTGGCATCGGTTATGATTTAGGTTATAATTCAGCCGAAACCGTCAAAAAAGACTGGAAGAACTTCCTTTCTAAAAAAGATTTAAAAAGAATTACTTCTGTTGTTGGTTACAGGGGTAGTGTTGCCGAATCACACGCGAAACGCATATCGGATATAAAGATACCTTGGGATTCTGCTGTTCAGGTCTTCCAAGAAACAACTGTCCCAAAATTTATAAATTACACGCTGAAAGCCTTCCCACAATGCGAGGATCTTCATCCTGATGCTTTTGGTGCGCTTGTTTCTATTGTGTTCAATAGAGGTGCTTCCATGAAAGGTTCTAGACGCTCTGAAATGCGCAATATTCGCTCTCTTGTCCCTCAGAAAGACTACAAGTCTATCGCTCGTGAAATACGCGCCATGAAGCGTATATGGCGAGGAAAAGGCTTAGATGGTTTACTTAAGCGTAGAGAAGCCGAAGCGATATTAGTTGAATCTTGTATTTGACATTTGCTTAAAATTGTTTTATTATCATTAACATGATACACGATTTTTTTAACCTGCATAAAATCACCAGAGATGATATTTTGCGCTATGTGTTGCGCAATACTAATTTTTGCCCTATCGAGCAACAAATCGACCCACTTTATTTTGAGGTTTTTGAGGAATGTATTTTAAATTCCCACACAAAAGAAATTATAGATCAAGATCAAGAGTTTATTTTCTTTCAAAAAGAGCTTTCTAAATTAAGAAGTTTAGCCCCTAATATGAAAAAGTCTGAAATTCTTTCCTTGTGTGAAGAGTTAGAAAGCTTCGCGCCGACAACAATTAAAGTTTAAACAATACTTTCTTTAAGTTGATTCTTAAAATTAGATTTTTTATCTATATTGATATATAATGGGTATGGCAAAAAAACCAATATTCAGCAAGGTTGAACAGCATGACAAGGCATGGGGTCGTGAGCTTTGGGTGGTTAACAATGAAAAGTATTGCGGCAAAATACTTGAGTTTAATCAAGGCTCTTCTTTTTCCATGCACTATCATATCAAAAAAGAGGAAACTTGGATGGTCGTTCAGGGAGTATTTGAAATGGAATATTTTGATCTTAAGTCGGCTGATATTTCAAAAACGATTTTAAATGTGGGTGACACAGTTCATTTAGAGCCGAGCATCCCTCATAAACTAACCTGTGTTGAATGTGAGAGTGGTAAAGGCATGGTATTTGAGGTTAGCACACAGCATTTTAATGAAGATTCCTATCGAATCGGCAAGGGTGATTCTCAAAAATGAATATTTTAGTTATAGGGGAATCTTGTAAAGATGTTTTTGTTTATGGGTCTATTGATAGAATTTGCCCAGAAGCCCCCGTTCCTGTTTTTGTCCCCAATCGACAAACGGCGCATCTAGGCATGGCTGGAAATGTCACACTTAATATTTGTGCTATTTCAGGACTTAAAAAAGATAGTGACGTTGAATGCCATTTACATTCAAACTTAACCAAGGGTCACAAGACTCGCTTTGTTGACGAATCGTCGAATCAAATGCTTATGCGTATTGATACAGACTCTTACGATGAAAATCATGTGCGCAATAAATTTAAAAACATTAAAAGTATTGATTTTTCTATTTATGATGCTGTCGTTGTTTCTGATTACAACAAGGGTTTTTTGAGTTATGATGATATAAACTATATCGCTGACAAAACGCGGGAATCTAGCAAAGCTAAATTATTTATAGATACAAAAAAACATCCTCGCAGTTCTTCTGATTTTTCTGGTTTCGATTTTATAAAAATTAATGAAAAGGAGTTTACTGAAAACGGTTTCAGTGAATTATATGAAGACTATGAATCTCAATTAATTATCACCAAAGGCTCTAAAGGATGTAGCTACAAAAACAAAGACTATCCATGTCAAGCTACTCAGGTTTTCGATGTTTCTGGCGCGGGGGACACTTTCTTGGCGGCTTTTGTTTATGAATACATGAAAACGTTAGATGTAGAAAAAGCTCTTGACTTTTCTCAAAAATGCTGTAGTGTCGTTGTAGCCAAAAAAGGAGTATGCACAGTTTGAAACACAATAAGATACTATCTTACGAAGATTTAACAAAAGAAGTTAAACAAATCCACGACATGAGAGGATTTGGGATCTGTCCTCCCCTCGCTTTAACAAATGGTTGTTTTGATTTGTTTCATGCTGGTCACGCCCGATTATTAAATTCGATCAAATCATCTATTATTGGCGGCAAATTGATTGTGGGTATCAATAGCGATGAAAGCGTCAAATGTCTCAAGGGTGACAGCCGCCCGATTATTCCCGCCGATCAAAGGGCTTACATCATAGCTAGCCTAGCTTGCGTTGATTATGTGTTTATTTTTCCAGAAACAAACATTGAACGATACTTGAGGGAAATCAAGCCTGATATTTGGTTTAAGGGTGGGGACTATAATATAAACTCTCTAAACAAGGAGGAGCAGGAAGTAATCAGAAATTGCCGTATTGATGTTCGCTTTGAATCATTCGTAGAAGGCATAAGTTCAACTAATATTATAAAAAAAATAAAATGAAAAGAGTTTGTGTAGATATCGACGGCACAATATGCAGTCTAACAGATGGTGACTATAATATGGCTAAACCGTATACCGACCGCATTGATTTTGTTAATGAACTGTATGACAAAGGAGTGGAAATAATCTACTGGACGGCGCGTGGAGGAACGTCTGGTAAGGATTATACAGACCTCACAACACGCCAGCTTGAAGAGTGGGGAGCCAAATATACGAAGCTTCTTTTGGATAAAATGTCATTCGACGCTTTGATTGACGATAAAGCATTTAACTCTAACAAATTTTTCTCAGGAGAATATTCTTATGATTTCACATAAAGCAAAAAATATGTCGTCACCGCGACACATTCACAAATCACAACACCTAGGTCAAAGTGGCGAACGTCGTTTTTACGATAGCTGTAAAGTCTTAGGTAAAGATGTAAAGAAGACCTCCAAAGCTGATGATATGGGTCATGTTGATTTTGTTGTGGACTCGCAGACATACGATGTCAAAGGTCTCAAAGATAGCACTAAAGAAGGTTTTATTCTATTGGAGTTGAAAAACGTACAGGGGAAAAAGGGTTGGTGTAATGATGAAGAAAAACCTGATTGGATTGCTTTTGATTTTGGTGCGTTCTTTGCATGTTTTAAAAATTCTGACTTGTATAAAGCTGGTCAAAAATTATGCGATCTATCGGATACAGTATCAAAAGCAAAGGATTGTCTATACAAGGGGTATACGAGAAGGGGTCGAGAAGATCTAATGACAATGATCACACTACAAGACGCGCTCAACAACTGCGAGCATATGTTCATTCCTTATAAGGAATATAGTGAACCTATGGAGTTATTATAATGAAACTTGCCACAGCATTATTATCATCTTATGAAAGGCAAGACAATCTACGCAAGATTATCGACAATTTGCGTAAACAATCTGTCGATGTTGATATTTTTTTATGGAATAATAATCCAGAAGATAAAACAGAATATCCTGTAGAACTTCAAATCAACTCTTCGAAAAATTTGATGTGTTGGGGGAGGTGGTTCATGGCGAATTACGCCAGCGCAGATTATGTATTTTCCTTGGATGATGATCTGCTCTTTACAGATAACCGCATGATTGAGGATTCTATTGATTATCTTGACAAAAATGATTGTGACGCTATTGGTTACAGTGGCGTTAGAATTATAGACGATTCAAAAGACTACTTTGACCAAAAACACATCTTCCTTGCTCGACAAGATCAGACAGTTGATATCATAAAGGGCGGGTTTTTATTTGCTAAAAAGCAAAACTTAAGAATACCACAAGATTTATTTGACGCTTGCACCGAAAACCCAAGGATAGAAGACGATATTATTATCTCTTCTTTCTTAGATAAAAAAGTCGTGCCAAGCTTTATGAGGAGAAGGCTCAGGAGTCAAGATGGTTTTTTTAATGGCTTGCACTCTCAGCCCGACCATTCGCAATCCAGAACCCAATACATGAGGAAGTATTATGGATAAGCATCTATTTGTTATAGCGCGATACAACAATGCTATACAGCAAATGTATCAAGATTATATTGCGCCCAAAAACAACGACTACTGTGATCGTCACGGCATTCAATATATTGAAGTAAACCACGATTGGGATATTCCCGATTTTCGAGGTAATATCACTTGGATGAAATTTTATCTTGTGCAGGAGTGGATTAAAAAAGGTATTTTAAATGACGGCGACTCGATTGTTAATTTCGATGCTGACATGGTTGTTGTTAAGCCAGAGCTTGAATACAAGACCGACAAGAGCTTTTCTTACGCCATAGATAGCTGTAACAGCCATTGCATGGGAAACTACTGCATCAATATCAATGATTGGAGCAAGAAGCTTGTAAACGACATTCTGGACGAAAACCTATATCAAACTCATAAGCATACAAGACACTGGAAGTTTTTCAGAGAACAGGCGGCTTGGTATACTTTGGCTGGGATTGATGCTTCTTGTAAACAGTCTTACTTGAATCAGGGAGATTATGGATTTCACTCTGTCGATACAGGAGTGTATTCTTTGGAAGAGTTGCGAGAACACGTTGACGTTAAACCTCCAATTTGGGATTGCACTCTATTAGAAGATGAAATTGACAATAGACGCGCCGCAAGGATTCAATCACTATTCATCAACAAAACACAGCCCAAAGACACAATCATTCGTCATTTTTCGGCTAGACAACCTTGGAGGAGAAAATACTTATGATTGCAACACTTACTATGTGCCACGCTTATTACGATGAAGCATATGTGTCTCATTTTTTAAAATACTATCAAGACCAAGGCGTAGATCATTGTTATTTGATTTTCAACGCAAACGAAGATATTGACGAACAATACTTTGAAAAAAAGTATTGCGCTCATAATGTTAGCTTGTTTTTTGCTTATGGCGAGTGGAATGCTAAATTTTCCGAAGAGCATAAACATAAATTACTAAGACAATTAGCGGTCGCTAGCGATGATTGGATTATTAATGTAGATATAGATGAACATATAGAATGTCATTCTGGAAACCTAAAAACCAAAATTGAAGAAATGATTACCAATCGTGAAAACTGTTGTCGCGGCATAATGGTTGATAGAATTGCAATTGATGGGTCTTTGCCAGAAATTAAACAAGACACAACTTTGTCAGAACAGTTTCCGCTGACTTACGACATAACACGATCTGTATTGCGAGCCGAAACCAGAAAAATTCCAATCACAAGAGGTGATTTAAATGTAACTGGCGGCAGTCACTACCTTACAGAAAAAGCAAAATCCGTTTCTACTTTTAATGATGAAGTATTAATTGTTCAACACTACAAGTGGAACAAAAATGTTATTGAAAAATTAGAAGAAAGAATTGAAACTCATAAAAATATTCCTCATAGACGCGAATCACAAAGATTCTTGCACCTGTGGAAAACACGCAATATATTGCTTTATAAATAATACTTGCTAATAATATGTTTAACTATACTTGCCTAATATTAAGCCATAAAAACAAAGCCAGCGGCGAAGTCTTAACTCCGCATCTAGAGGTCTTCAAACAAAACAACCCACAATGCAATGTGCATATAGTTGTTGGAGAAGATCACCCAAAAGGCAAAAGATATAATTGGCGCAATGGCGATCAACCACTTAGAAAGTGGTGGCTGGAAAACTCTAATCTAGTTGAAACAGAAAATGTTGCCGTGATTGAATGGGATACTTTAGTTAATTGCGCGATTCCTGAAGTTCCAGAAGAGTTCGATCTAGTTGGCGCTCAATACATGAAAGAACCATTTCATCTAAGAGGCAAATGGAGGTGCAGAAGCCAAGAAGACCCAAAGTGGACTCCAGACAACTGGTGGTGGTGGAGAGAAATTCCGCTATTAGAATTGAATAAGGGAGAACAAGCTTGTGGTTTAGTTTCGTTGGGTTGTTTCTTAATGAGGCGATGTGTATTAGACGCTGTATGTAAAAAAAGATGGGACAAAGTTTATTCAAAGAATATAATTAGTGAAATGAGATTTCCTACAGTCGCAAGTATCGAAGGAGCAAGGATTGGGCAAATCGACCTACCATTCGTTCATCATTCGACAATGAATTTCTCTGGCGAGAAACAAATATATCATCCTATTAAAGAAGCTCAATGAAAAAAAACGTATTTACATATTGGCAGGGGCAAAAAACAGATTTAATCATTGATCTTGAAAAACGGCTTAGACAAGTTTGTTCGGATAATGGCTACCACCTTTTCGAACTAGATGAAAAATCTATACGTGATCATCTTGATCTTCCAGACTGTTTCAACAATGCCACTCATGTTATTGATATCAGTGATTTTATACGCATTGAACTTTTGGTTAAATATGGTGGGATTTGGTTAGATAAAGACGTTATTTCCTTCAAAAAGTTCGATCACCTTTTTCAAACTATTAAAAATAAAAGCGGTTTTATTGTTGGGGTTCCCATGCAATATAGAATGGGTATCAATAACGCAATTCTTGGCGCGTCAACAGAATGCGCCTTTTATAAAAGGTGGTCGCAACACAATCATAAAGTAATCCAACAACCAAAACCAACTTGGGGTAAATTACCTTTCGGCGTTAATCTCCTTAAAAAAGCGAAACGAGAATCTTGGATACAAAATATCGAAGTAATTAATGGTTACGAAACAAGAATGGAGTTCTTTGGAAGCTATCGTGTGCAAAAATTACTGATGGATTTAGACCCAGAATGCGTAATGAACGCTAACCCTAGTTTAGTGCATTTGTTTGACAGAAATTGCCGCATGTATAACAAGATAAATCAACAAGAAAAAGAAAACACCTTGCTGTATAGGTTATTGAATTACAAATAGTAATCATCTTGTCCCCAATACGGAGCGGTCCCATCGTGGTGTAAAACAGGGTCGCCATAAAATGCGGCTAACTCGGCTGGAGTTGGAGCCGCCAATGTCACCCAATCAACGCCGTTGTGATACAGCATATCTCCAGCCGATCCCGCAGGTAAACCTCCTGCGTCTGGAAAGAACACCTGTGTTTCGTCTCCCTTCTCGTCTATGTATGTAAAATAATCAGAACTTAGCGACATGCTGTTTCCCGCATGTGGCTCTATGGTTGTAACAGTTTCGTCAATGTCTTGATCAACTCCTCCCCCCGCCCCGCCGTCATTGTGTGTCGCTATCTTGTGACCGTCCATAGGGGATAAATCTTCAGGGGTGACAACAGATTTTGTGGTGGCTGGAAACGGTATTTCGTTCTCGTCCCCTTTCTCGTCTGTGTAGATAAAGCCATCGGAACCAAGCTCTATGGTTGTAACACGTTCGTAAATCCTTTTAGTAACTCCTCCGTTCGCCCCGCCGTCATTGTGTTCCGCTATCTTGCGACCTTCCATAGGTAATGGACTCTCTGGGGTGAGGGTAGATTTTGTGTTGGCTGGAAACGGTATTTCGTTCTCTTCCTCTTCTTCGTCTGTGTAGACAAAGCCATTGTCACTAAGCTCTATTTTGGTTACGGTTTCATTAATGTCTACGTCTTCAGAATCCTTAATTCCGTCATTGTGTTTAGCTATCTTTTTAGTATACGTAGCTTGGTTGAGGTCAGTCAAAACTGACGGTTTTGAGAAACCCCAATGAATATTTTCTCTCAGTTTGAACGACTTAATTGTCAAGTCTGTTTCTATCTCGCACACAAGAAAGTATTTAGCGTCTTCGCTAGATGCTGGAACATCGCCCGCCGTTTCCATTAATGCGGCGTTTACTGCTCTTCCTTCATCTAGAGACAAGGAAACGTAAAATTTCTTTGCCCCATCCCCTATCTCGAACGTTGAATTCATCCCAGAAATCTCTATCGGTGGGTGAATTATATCGTTTTGGTGGTCATAAACATAAGCTTGGTTAAACCTAACTTGATATTTCGGCGCTTCTCCTTCTTCGACTGATTTAATAGAAAAAGTAGGATAGAAAGGATGAACATATAAAATTGGTTTATATGTTTTTGATTCTGGTGTTTTCGAAGTGTCACTCATTCCCTAGAAATATCTTTTAATTTCGCCGCCTCCGTCTATGTAATATAAATCTCCGAACTCTTTAAATTTTTCGCATGAAATTGTTTTTATTGTCTTTTCTGGGTCTTCTTGATTTAAGCTGTGAAAATACTTTACAGCACCATCTTTTAAAGATCCGTCCTTAAACAAAAATTCCTTTTCACAAAAGTAACAATCTTTTAGAACGGTGTTTGACCAAATTTCAATATAAGCAAACTGGTTATCAAAATCGTGTCTTTTTGTTTCCAGAGTTATTATTTTCTTAACTATTGTTTTCACTACTAATTATAAGCTGTTTTTTATTTAATATCAATTTAAAGCTTTTTAAATACATACATGTTTACACTTCTTGTTGTTATTTTTCTTTTTTTGCAATATAATGATTTATGGCTAGTCGAAATCCAATAACAAACGATGAAATTAAATCTCGCGGTTATAGCAAGCAAGGGCGCGATAACTTTCGGCGCATTTTTGAAAAGAAAACTTTTTCAGAATGGGTTGTGGAAGAAGCCGTTGACAACCTGAAAGATTCATTTACTGACGATTTTGCAAAAATAACCTATCAGGAGTTTTTAAAAAAGGTGGACAACTTAAATAAATAGTGTAATTTTAAACCCATGAAGAAGACTTTTAAGATACTAAGTGAGGCTGTTGCTCAATCAGCGGTTGATGATGGAAATAAACTAGGTTTCCAAGCAGAAAGTTCACAACTTGAAGATGGGACGTATGAAATATCTTACGCCTCTTCTTACGATGAACCAGCTACACAAGAGCAGGAGGCTAAACCCACTTATGACGACCTAGGTTACATGAGAAAAGAGTTTGCTTATGAAATGAAATACATGCGTGAAGACATGGCTTACATGAGTCAATCTTTAATGGAGCATAAAAAAGGTCACTTACCTCCATTCGCGGATGCTGGCAAATTTAAAGCGGCTTTAGAAACCCTCGGTCTTGGTGAATCTTACGAAGTACGCAAGCCAACCATCTCTGTTGAATACTAACTAACACTGAATCATGCTCGCCATAATCTCACAATATATTCATGCTGGTTTTTGGGTTATAATGTTCGGAGTTCTTTACTCTTTGACATTGCGAGCGGTCTACAATCATAACAAAAAATAGTTTAAATTAATTTTTAATCAAATACTCACCGCTGTTTTGGCGCGTGAGTTTTTTTGTCTTATAGAATATCGCGCTGTTAATTACATCATTAGTTTTGGTGTAAGGATCTTTATGATTGAAAGAATTACCGATACCTTACAAGGTAAAGCCCCCCTGTCAGCGAAACGTTCTCCAAAGTGGAGTAGTGTTCGCAAAGAATTTTTAAAAAGCAACCCTGTCTGTGCTTGTTGCGGCGGCGTGAAAAAACTTCAGGTTCATCACATTAAGCCATTTCACACTCACCCTGAGTTAGAATTAGATACTGATAATTTAATAACTCTTTGTCGGCGCAAAAAATACGGAATCGACTGTCATCTTCTTGTTGGTCATTTGGGTTGGTTTAAAAATATCAACAATCATGTCATTGAAGATTCTCAGTTGTGGAATCAAAGGCTTAAAGAGCGCAATTTTTAAATTCTGCACGGTTTTTTTATTTACAAAATCGTCTTGACAAAAAGTTTTTTTTCACATATAATTGGGTGAAAGATGCAACTATTATGACCAAATTAGAAGAACTAGACGAAAGAAAAAACACAATCGGTATATTACAGAATAAATGCGATAGCATATACGAGGAATTTATCGATGGAGTTCCTTCATGTATTCACGATTACATTTTTGATTATCTATTTAATGACATCCTGTGGGTAAAACATGAGATTAAAAAGGTGTTAGACGAAGAGGAAGCTTGCAAAAATGAAGTTACAATGACCCCCTGCGATAATGGTTTTGTCGTTAATAAAACATGGTCACAAAGTGGCAATTGTAGTAGTATCATATTGACGAAGCAAGAGATTATTGAACTATACGAACAAACAAAATGCACGGAACAGAACTATCATTGAGATTTAGGCTAACAATTGCATTTTTCGTAATAAGTGGATTCATCCTGTTGCTTACTTTAATTAATTAAAACAATCAAATGAAAATTAAAAAAATATTCAGCACATACTTTTGGAGAAATCTTGTATATAAAATTAAGTGCTTCTTTAGTCCCAGCCAAGAATGGCTGACAGATGTTATTCCAGATACGCATTGTGACAAGGTAGAGCTTATTCCAAGGATGCTATTCGAGTGTCTTGTTCATTATGTTGAAGTCGAAACCCAAAACGATTGGACTCACCCTCTTGGTCATATATACGAAGAAGAGCTAAAACTCGGTTATGTTACTCAAGAGTATGTTGATCATGTCATGAAGATCGATAAAGATTTACTTAAAGCATACAAATGGATCAAAGAGGGTAGAGTAGAGTTAAAGCAGAAGCTCGACGATGCATACCCTCCGAGCAAGAGCATTCGTGATATGTTCACAAAAACGGAAGATGGTAATTACAGCATGAATCCGCTTTCCGAAGAAGAAAGCACTTGCTATGCTGAAGTTACGAGACTGGAAATAATCTTATCAGACAAGGATATTGAGGCTATGCAAATCATAGTAAAGCATCACAACTCATTATGGACGTAATCTCTACCATATATAGAATTTTTTGTGTATAATATAGTATGCCACTTCCTGAACCACAAAAAAAACAAACCAAGAGTGATTTTATTTCTTCTTGTATGGTAGAATCAAAAATGGTTGAAGAGTTTCCTAATGTGAAACAAAGAGCCGCGATTTGTAATTCTCAATGGAATGCTGAGAAATCTAAGGCTTCAGTGGTTGTTGAATCTGATGGTAATGAAATAACCTTTAGTGATTTCGCAGAAGAATCTGAGTCTGCTAAAAGATCTGGTCGCAAAAGCGCCGCTCAAACTCCAGCCAAACCATCAGAAAAGAAAAAGGGTTCTAGTAAAAATAAATCTGGATCAGCAGGTAAGGGCGGTAAATCAATTACTTTTTCAGCCAAGGTTACTGAGTCTCTAAAAAACAAAGTCAAGGAGCATAACGCCAAATATTCCAAAAAAGTATCACTCTCTCAACTTAAAAAAATCTATCGTCGTGGTGCAGGTGCGTTTAGTTCTAGTCACCGTCCTAACAAGACACGCGGTCAGTGGGCAATGGCGCGAGTAAATATGTTTCTTAAGATGGTTAGGGGCGGCAAGGTTAAAAAATCTTATCGCGCCGCCGATCAGGATGTAGCAAAGGGTTCTGAAAAATATTACATGGAAGACCAAGCAAATGTTTTTCTTGATTTTAATGAAATTCAACTTGAGATTGCAAAGCTTGACTTAATTCAAGCTGGTCTGAAGGTTAGCGAACATAACCAAGAAGCAGAAGACTTAGAATACTCTGAGGCGGAAAAAAAGAAATTAAATAAGCCATTTCGCTTACCTTCTGGTAGCAAAAAGAAGTTTGGCGTTTATGTTAAAAACCCAAAAACAGGTAATACAATAATGGTTAAATTTGGCGATCCAAACATGGAGATCAAGAGAGATGACCCTGATCGCCGTCGTAATTTTAGATCGCGCCATAAATGCGATACCGCAAAAGACAAAACCAGTCCACGTTATTGGAGTTGTAAAATGTGGTCTAAGAAAAGTGTTAGTGATATAACTTCCAGTGCCTCTTTCGCAAGCGACGAATTCGATGAGGACAACCTCCCTTCTTGGGATAGCTTCCACGAAAACGCACAGGAATTTTTGTCTATTAAAGATTTTGTGATCGACGAAAAAATTTGATTTTGCTATAGGGGTTTTTTTTGGTCTTTTTACACTTGTTGTGTAACATATAGTATGGCTGACTCTTCCCCACAATCAACTCTTTTAAAAAGCATTGGCGCATTTGGCGGTGTTTACACAACTGGCGTATCTCTTAATACTGGAGACTATATGGCTATTAAAGCCCTTGGTTCAGATGTTACTGTATTAGGAGAAACCGTTGGCAATATAAACGATATTTCTGGAGCTATCATTCCTCAAGGAGATTTAATTCTTGGTGAGTTCTCTGTTGTTAATTGCTCTGGTGATGCGGTGATTTACAAATCCTAACTTATGTTTTTATCTTTGAGAAGCGGCTTATCTGTTATAAGCCGAGGTGTAATTGCTGGCGCACAGCAATCATACAACCGTATCCTCAAACTATTCCCAACGGTTTCCAGCCTCGCGTCAGCATCAACGCGAACAGTCCAGCAAGGGCAAGTTTGCGAGTTTGACGGGGTTAATGACTACATCTCATTTTCAGAATCCATCGGAGTGGACTTCTCTGGGTCATGCTGGATTAAATTTGACGAGATAACAACGCAACAAGGCATCTATAATCACGGCAATAGTGTAAATCATGGCTATGTATATATCTCTGGTGGGTCTTTAAGGATCATAGGTGGATCAAGTGTAGTCTTTGCACAAAGTGCAGGAACCATCACAGCGGACGTGTGGCATTTCATTGAATGGGAGTTTGTCGAAAATTCGCACTTGATTTGCTGGGTGGATGGTGTTGCTTCACCGTCTGTAACATTGGGTTCTTGCCCATCTGCAAGCACAGCAAGATCAATAGGCACGCATTACAGTCGCACAACAAACTGGTTGAATGGTAGCGTGTCAAACTTCATCATAAACGACAACCAATACAACCTAAACCACGCCAGCGGAACGACCGCCTACGACTCCAGTGGCAACGGCAATGACGGCACACTGCAAAACGGCGCGGCTTTCGTCGTTGATAACACGTTGCCACCAGAGGCAGACAGGCTTAATCTGGAGGGATTCAGCAAAGCCACTGTTTTGAGCGCATCTAATAGCCGAGTGCGTTTTAACACAGGTGTAATACCAACATTTGAAGCAAGTAAGATAAGAGTTGGCTGGTATCAACCATACGAAATTACATCCGCAACATCGGGTAAAACGCTTTGCGCGTTGAACACAACCAACGGATCAATGAACATTAAGATTGGCTCATCAACAAGTTTAGCCACTAATGAGACACTTACGTTTAGTGGTAACACAAACTCCCGAACATATTTCAGGGATGTTATACCAGCAGGATACCACGTGGTTGAGATAGTCTCAACAGGATCAAACACGTGGGATATCTACCTAGATGATGCATTGATGACTAAATACACATACTCTGCGTCAACGGAAAAAACAGTTAATCAAGTTTGGGTTGGTCCAAGTGCCTCTGGTGGTGATGGTGTCGCTGGTGCTGTGTTTCAAGAGTTCAAGATATGGGATGATTCGGACGTGTTACAAGTGGATGTCGACATGGAAAATTCTGCCCACAAAAACCTAGTCGGAGGCGAATCACCATCAACAGATACAGGATCAGTTGTGATAATTCCACGTGACGAAAGCGACCAGACGAACGACATCTTCGGAAACCCTCTCCAATACAGCGGCAGTGTCTACCCACGGCGACCAGAGTATCGAAACAGCTACGCGGCGAGCTTTGACGGGGTTGATGATTACATTAATTGTGGTAACTCAACGTCATTTGATTTTCTCGATCTAATAAACATTCAGTTTTATTTAAAATTAAACGACACAGGGTTTCATAACTTTATATCAAAAGGAGTCGGAACAACGACAAATTACGCCGTTGATTACACTGGCGGGTTAAGGTTCTTTGGGTATGATTCTGGCACTGCTGTAGGATCATTGAGCGGATACACACTTTCCACAGGTCAATGGTATCACATACAATGCATAAAAGATGCCACCCATTTTAGGATTTTCGTTGATGGTATTGAGATCAGAACAGTTGCATCAACAGCCACGCTCACGACAAACAGCAACAGCTTGCTTATAGGCAAGAGGGAAACTCGACACTGTGACGGCTACATGTCTGGCGTTATTATCGGCGATGTAGCACACTACCCACTCACAGAGGGCGCAGGAGACACCGCCCACGACATCAGCGGGAACGGCAACCACGGCACAATTAACAACGCATCCACAGGCACAGAGGGCGCGGGCTTTTGGGCTGGCAGGATAGACGGTGAGGCGAACGCACTGAATAATAATAACGGGTTTAGCAAGCGGATGGGTTTCAACGGCGCAACCAGTTATGCAGACACAGGGCGCACCGTTGATTCTATCACTTCAATCAAGATTTCGTTTGCAATAGCTGACCCGACAGTGACAGCGCAACCACTTGGAGCGAATGCTAATTCAGCTACACGGTTTTATCTCACACAGGCGGGGGCAACAATTGGACAACCATCTAACACTGTTTCACTCACGTTTTTACCTAGAGTAAAAACAACAGTCGAAATGTTCCCAACTGGTGATGTGTGGCAAGACGGAATATTCAAGGGCAACACAGGCGGCACAGGTTCGACATCAATCAACGTATTTATCGGTGCAAGAAACGTCAACGGTGTAGCTAGCGGATTCTGCAACTGCATTATTTTTGATCTTGAGATTGACGGCGCGTCCATTGATCTGGATTCGCTCACTCAAGTAGACGTTCAAAGTGTCCGCATACCTGCTGATACATCAGACCCAACGAAAGACGTATTAGGCGACACACTCACCAACCCAGCCATTACAGACGGCTACAACGGCGCAGAGACCGAGCTAGACGCATACAACATCGCAGAGGGCGACAACCCATCACCAGCGACCAACAACAACCCAGACCTCGACGCAATCGAATTTGGCACAGACTTTGCATCCAATGACGCGGCATACATGCGGCTCAAATCATCGACCGAAAATGACCGATTGATTACCTTCGAGGATGACTTGACAGGCGACGACAAAGAACTCGTTGAAAAATTCACAGAAACCCCATAACACCATGATTAAAGCAACCTTACCAATGTCGGTTTTACAAACTGACCAAGAAGTCCAACCCCTCGCGCTGTATGCGTTAATGGCGGGAGTTCAACCCGACCGTGATGGGACAAATATCACTTACCATATTGAAGAAGAGTTCTTCACACTCGACCACGCCAAACTGATTGTTTCTAAAGGTGGTGAGGTTTCGAGCTTCCCTCTGTTTATTGAGATTGATGATGTAACATCCGCAGTGGATGTTTCATTACCTGATTCGACATTCACAAACGAAGACGGCGAAGAAGTAGTTAATACATGGTCATCGTGGATGCTTTTCAACCATTCGGTTCTTGAACGTGGCGGCAGGTTTTTTGTGGAAACTGATTCCCACACAGGTAACGATTTACCATTTTCTCAGTTATTGGGTGTGGTTGATAGTCTTATTTTACCCTCGGATCTTCCACAAGAAGATTCAACTTAATAATTAAGAATGTAAGGCTATACTAAAGTCAGCATTAACAGATCCATTATTTCCATTAGCATTAATAACATTCACCAAAATATCTGTTTTTGGAGCTAAAGCAATAGGATTGGTTAACATTTGAGCATGGGAATTTTCTGTTGTAATGGAAGTTACTTCTTGCACTCTAAACACCTTCCCGTATTCTCTTGTTTTCAAATGAAGAGTGTATCCGATACTAGAAGAGCTACTAGTATTTTGCGCCGAAGCTTCGTATTGAAGTAGATAGCCTGTTGTGTTTTCTGGTATTGTGTAAAGAGCCATCAAGGTTTGGTTATTCGATGCTAGTATTTTTGCATAGGAAAGACTGTCGTCCCCATTCGCATGAATATTAATGTCTCCTGCAAAATCAATATTGTCATTATTGAACGACCTGAAGACTCTAGACCAAGTTCCATCTACGTTCACCTCAGTTAGTCCATTTAAGCTACCTGTCCAGCTTGCCTCATTAAAGTTCTCATCCAAACCTTCAATAATGATTTCTTGAGAATCTCCACTATCGTCTGACTTGACTTGAATGCCCGTTCCAGCATCAGGCGGGAAAACATATTCTGTAGAACCATCCCAAATAGTTTCTGGAGAAGCAACGCTAACACCAATGGCTATATCTGGATTTGACCCAAATTTTAAAATTCTATCGCTAGCCTTTGCAGATACGCTATCAGAGTAAGACCCTATATCGCCAACCTCCATTGGTCGCCAATAACCACTTGCAGAATCCCAAATGTAATTAAATGGTAAATTGTAATTTCTACTGGGACAAATTTCGAAAACTCCTGTGAAAGTTGGGTCGGCGCTCATTACAATTATTACACATCAAATCGTAAACGGAATAAATGTATTATTAACCCTTCTTTCTAATAACGATAGTTTTCAGTTCCACCCTGTTGTTGAAGGGTTGCTTATTTAAACGCTGGGCGAACAATTACTTTTTAAGTATTATTTCCTGCCCCAACACGCCCTTTATCATTTTTATTCTACCCTTCTCTGAGAAGTCGGCGGGAGTGTATTCGCTAGAAACTTGATTGTCTTCAATTAATCCAAGGCGCATATATGCCTCCGCAACAAGTTCACTGCAAAAAACGCTACTTAGATCTTGTTTTTTATTCTTGCCGAAAAAAGATAAGTCAATAGCTGATTTAGCTAAACTCCATAAGTTTTTTTCATATGGCTTGTCGTTAATCTCGCGCCGCAACTCTGAAATAATCTCATTATCTTTTTCTGTAAAATCATATCCCCCCAACAACCTAATAGCCACTCTACCTTTGTAGTTTTCTATTCTATTGCTTAGTTGTATAATTTGCACTCCTTTACGTTTCTTTTGGAAGATGTCGGGTGTATTATTCAAGGTTGTGCTTTCCCAAAGAGCGACAAAATCAAAACCTTCGATCTTCAAAACCATTCCTATATGAGAGTATTTATTTTTGGTTATCTTTTTAATCAACCAACTCACAAAACTTTTTCCACCAAATAAAACTATGTCACCAGTTTTTAATTCGTTCCTAATTTCCTCATACTCTACCATGTCTTTTATTACACTTTTTTTATTGACAAACCAATGAAAACCGATACGATCAGTCGTATTATGATTAAAGCCTTCTTATTTAAAAACGGTGTTGTCGCGGTTGGAGAAAATAGCCCAGAGTTTTCTGATTACATACTTGATCTATCTGATCAGCATGAAAGCCTACCGACTCATTGGACTTCTTTTGATAACCAAGAAGAATTTCAACAATTCCAGAGAGAATATGAATCTGACGGTATCATTGATATGAAATTGGGTATAAAAGAATGGGCGCATAGTCTAACTCATTAAATACATGTAAAATAAGTGTAAAATACTATGTGAAGCACTTAAATCTAGAAGATTATAGCCAAGAATTTAGGAATTTTTACACTTTTGCAGATGAATACCGCCGCGAACACGGCGGTATTTTTGATTTCAGAAAATCCAATACTGTAATAGCCGATGGATGCAAGTGTCGTGGTTATTACGAAGATGCCACTAAAAAAATGGTTGTCGCTATTAAAAACGACCTTTCCACCGAGGTTTTTGTGCATGAATTTTGCCATTTTATGCAGGATGTCGAAAAAGACCCAGTATACACAAACTGTGAAGATGATTTCTGGTGGGCTTTGGATTCTGATTCTTGGGAGATGAAGAATTGGCGTTCTATTTTACAGTATATAGCATTGGAGCGCGATTGTGAATTGAGGGCATTGGACTTCTCTTCTAAATACAACCTTTTTGACAACAAGGAATATGCACAAAACGCTAACGCCTACTTTTATTTTTATCAATATGTATTTTTAACCAATAACTGGTCTTCCACAAATAACCTAATGAATTCAAAATTAGTGTCTAAAATGCCTGAAGAAATTTTACCTTTAAAAACCTTCGAAAAAATTGATATGAACGTTATGCTTGAATATAGCAAATATTTTTAATAATGCGGTGTAAATACTAGTGAAGACATTTATACGCATCAGTCTACCAACCCCAATTGCATACAGAGGTGTAATGATTGTTGATGTATAAAAATTAATTTTTTAAATATACCCAATGTCAATAGAACTTACAACAGCAACAACAGGGCAGATCAGCGGAATCAAAGCGTCTTTGTTTATAGACAAAAATGACAACACCAGCGATTTAGACAAGCCCGTTTCTACTGCACAGCAAACATACATCACTGGAATTAGCGGTGATTTGCGAACCTCTATTAATGTTCTTGATGCCGCAACTGGCAACTATGTATTAGATTCAGATATTGGAACAATCGCCTCTTTCAATTCTGGCGATTATCTTAATACCGCCAGAACTGCAACATACACACCAAGCGCAGATTATCATCCATCAACAAAAAAATACGTTGATGACCACGTTGCTGTTAGCGCAACTACCACAACAAAAGGTCATGTTGAATTGGCGACAAACACAGAAGCTCACGCCGCAACTGATACAACTCGCGCCGTTACACCTTCTAATTTATTGATTAAAAAAGATGGGACGGCGATTGTTGCTGGTGATTTTACTGGAAATAGTCGCGGTGGTGAGGCTTTGGATATTCAAAGTAGTCACGATACTGTAACGCAGGTTGCTTCTGGAAGTGATTCTTCTGCTGTTGGTCGTGACAACACATCTTCTGGAAGTGGTTCTTCTGCATTTGGTAATCAAAACACATCTTCTGGAAGTGGTTCTTCTGCATTTGGTTATCAAAACACAGCTTCTGGAAATTATTCTTCTGTTGCATTTGGTAATCAAAACACAGCTTCTGGTTTCGCGGCATCCTCAGTAGGATGCCTTAACACATCAAGTGGTTTTTCAAGATCAAGTGCTTTTGGTTATAACAACACAGCTTCTGACGACCTTTCTTCTGCTTTTGGTTATAACAACACAGCTTCTGCATATGGTTCTAGTGCTTTCGGTCGAGGCAACAATGCTTCTGGGGATTATTCTTCTGCTATTGGTTATCAAAACACAGCTTCTGGAGAAGTTACTTCTGCTTTTGGTCGAGACAACACAGCTTCTGCATATTATGCTTCTGCTTTCGGTTATCAAAACACAGCTTCTGGTCAATCTACTTCTGCTTTTGGTTATTTGAACAATGCTTCTGGAAATTATTCTTCTGCTTTTGGTTATCGAAACACAGTATCCACACTCAACTCTTTAGCATTTGGTCTCCGCAACTTTGTCAGCACTGGTGACGCTTCTGTTGCAATTGGTATTCTAAATAACCAAACAGGAGCAACGATCAATGTTAGCACAGGAGCAATCTCTGGTGCCTCTGCGGCGGTTTCTTGCGGTGATCTTTCTACGGCTGTTGGTGTACTGAACACAGCTTCTGGAAATCTTGCTTCTGCTTTTGGTTATAGCAACGAAGCTTCTGGACTACTTGCTTCTGCTATTGGTTATCGCAACACGGCTTCTGGGTTTTATTCTTCTGCTTTCGGTTATCGAAACGAAGCTTCTTTAGGCGGTTCTAGTGCTATTGGTCAATTCAACACAGCTTCTGGATATGGTTCTAGTGCTTTCGGTCGAGCCAACAATGCTTCTGGGGATTATTCTTCTGCTTTTGGTTATAACAACACGGCTTCTGGAGAACTTACTTCTGCTTTTGGTTATCACAACACGGCTTCTGGGGATTCTTCTTCTGCATTTGGTTATGAAAACACAGCTTCTGGTCAATTTTCTAGTGTTATTGGTACATCCAATATAGCTTCTGCGGATTATTCTTCTGCATTTGGTTATAGCAACGAAGCTTCTGGAAATTATTCTTCTGCTTTTGGTTATTACAACACGGCTTCTGGGGATTCTTCTTCTGCATTTGGTAATCGTGTGAAGACCACAGTAGCTAACACATTTGAGGCTGGTTATTGGAGCGGCACAACTACTCGCGCTGGTGCTATTCGTATGCATCCTAATGGTCAAGTGGCTATGACCATCGAAGATAGTGCAAGCGCACCAACTGACGGCGGCGCAACTGCTGGCAGTGAAGCCGATGGCACACTTGCTCGCGGAATGTTTGCTATCCAAAAGAATGGTCAAGATGTAGAACTTTATTACAACAATGCGGGAGCAATTGAATCGGTCGCTTTAGGAGGTCAAGCTTTGATTTGGGCAGAGGAAAACGCAAATCTTACTGTTGGTTCTGTATTCTCCTTTGGTAATAGTGCATCAGGGTCAAGCAACAACCGAATTTGTTTGCCAAAAGACGGCGCTATTACAGATTTAACAATCAACACTGTTGCCGCAACAACAGCAACAATTGAACTTTATATTAATGGATCAGCGACAGGTCAAACAGTTTCTTTATCTGCCGCCACTTCTGCTACAATAAGTGTATCACAAGCTATTTCTGCTGGCGACACACTTCATTTTCAATGCACATCTGGATCAGGCGGCTCAGCGGCTGTCGCATGTGCTCTTTATAGGTTTAGATTGAGTTAATTTTTTTAACCAAAACATTGTGGGTAATCAAAATAATAATATTCAGCACTCCACAAATATATTTTTTTTATTGATTTTTTGTGATTAATAATATATATTATAGTAATGAAACAATTTGTATTTAATGCTAGTATGCCACGCTCTGGAAGCGAACTCTTCCAATGTGTCTTAAACCAGAATCCAAGAATTTACGGTTCTGTCACTTCTCCGCTTTTGGAATATCAATTCGGCGCAAGAACAAACTATGATCTTCCAGAAGTAAAAAGCCAAGATGAGAAACTGATGCAGGAGGCTTTTTTGAGCATGAACAAATCAATGGCAGAAGGTTATTACGATGCAATTACAGATAAGCCTATTGTGTGCGACAAGAATCGCGGTTGGACTCATTATTATGAGTGGGTGGAACAATGGCTTGGTGAACAACCAAAAATGATTTGTTTGGTTCGTGATTTGCGTAGTATCGTTGCAAGCATGGAGCGTATTTACGAAAATAATCGCCACAGCCCACAAGGTATTGACAATCCCGCCCAAATTGAAAACATGACAGTATCACAAAGGGTTAATCATTGGTTGCATAGTCAACCAGTTGGTCTTGCTTTACAGAGAACGCTCGATCTTTTTGAAAGAGGCATCCACGACAAAATTCTTTTTATTCGATACGAAGACCTGTGCGACAACCCTGACGCAGAAATGCAAAAATTCTATTCATACATTGGTGAAGATACATATCAACACGATTTCAACAAAATTGAGAAAACTATCGTAGAAAATGATAGTTATTTTGGTATTTTTGGCAACCATAGTGTAAAATCAAGTATAACTAAGCCAAAAAATGCAGATTGGTCTGATGTTCTAAACGAAGATATCGCAGAGGAAATCAGAAATTTCGCAAAATGGTATAGTAAATTATTTAAATATTAAAATTATGTCAATCTTTAACGCACAAAAAATCAAACCAAACGTAGAACAATTAGCTCAAAGAATCAAAGTTCAAGCGTCTCGCATTCCAGAGCAAATGGTTAACAATTGGATGCAAACTTATAATCTTGTTTGGTCTGATGGAGTTTATACGGCAGAAGAAAAGATTGCGGCGCTTGGCACAGATGCAGGTGAGCTTTTTAAAGCAAGTGAAGATTTTATTGCTTTTATTATTGGTCAACTCACAGGTAAGCGTGACGATTTGGTTGCAGAAATAACAGAAATTATTGCAAGCAACCCAACTTACACCATCAATCCAGATGGCACAGTTACCTTGGACGCAGTTGAGTAACAAAAAAGTCCCAAGTTTAAACGCAAAAGTTACAAATAAGGGGTGTAATTTAATAAAGGCAGTCTTTGATTAGGCACAAACATATTAAAATTACAAACAAAACCCTCAACCCAAACAATAAAACAATGGATCTAACAAACAAAATTATTCTTGCAACCATTATTTCCTTTTTTGCATTTTACCTAACATCTTGTGGGTTTAAAGCTACATATACCAGCCCTAAAACGGGTATTAAATATGTAGTTACAGAAGGGGAAGATGGCAAACCTAATTTGGAAATCGATTCCTCAAAAGCCGTTCATGAAAAAAATGGAATTAAAATTGAGGTGGCAAAATAAATGTCGCTACCCAGAAACATACTATCCACTGACTTCATTGGTGGTGAACGCATGTTCTGGTCAATGGAAGAAATGGTGTTTTTCAGTCACAAGGGTTCTCGCTTTGTTGTTAGCGCGGGGTTTCTCTCCGATGGTCTGAGCATACCCAAAATTTTTTAAAGTATTTTTTCAAAGTCGCCGCATTATATTTATGCTGGTATTCTTCACGATGCTAGTTATCGTTCAGACTTTCCTCATGAATACACAAGGAAACAGGCTGATAAACTTTTCCTTTTCTACATGGAGGCTTATGGTGTGGGGTTTTTAGCTAGACATGTGATTTATCTTGCTGTGCGCATGGGTGGATGGTTAAACTACAAAAAATATAAAGCGAAATATTACGAGCGAACTCAATAAGATCCATCGTGCTTTCGCTAAAAAGTCCCAAGTTTAAACGCAAAAGTTGCAAATAAGGGGTGTAATTCTAGGCTTTTTTTGAAAAATGATTAAAAATTGTTTTAATTGTCATTTTATGAGTTCATTTTGTGAAAAATGCTTATAAGCAACAAAAAAACGTTCTGTTCCTTAATATTTTTAATTCAATTTTAATTAAATTAATTTGTTGACTTAATCTAAATCGTCACTATAATAGTTGGCGTGAACATTAATTCTACATTTGATCAAGCAATCGGGCAGAACAGCGTCAAGCAGACACTTAGCCTTTATATAGACGCATACAAGAAAACAGACAGGCTTCCGTTTTTAAATCTTGTTACTAGTAAGGGAGGGGGCAAAAGCTTCTTTGTTAGAACTTTCCGCAAGGGTCTTCGTCGTAGTGATGGGACTACACCCAAGATATTTGAGGTTAATGCTAGCACTATTAGTAATAGCGCGGCGTTTTTTGAACAAGTTTATCCAACATGGGTAGAATCGGGTGCTATGCTCTTTCTTGACGAGGTTCACAACTTGCCTAAATCATTGCAACAAATCTTCCTTAGTATTTTTGATGTTAAAGATGATCCTGTTAGGACTGTTGAGTTTGAAGACGGTGTTTACAACTTTGATTTTCGCAAAATTAGTGCAGTCATGGCTACAACCGACCAACAAAAATTAGCAGAACCTTTGCGTGACAGGTTAAGAGACATTTGTTTTGAGGAATATAGTTACGACGAGCTTTATGACATCTTTATAAACAATCTTGATAATGTTACGGTTGATTATGCTGTTAGAAATTCCATCAAAGAAACTTTTCGTGGCAACCCTCGTGATGCTGTGGTTAAAGCTCTCGACATCAATACTTATGTTGCGGCGAAAAACTGCCAGCATATCACTCAATCTTATTGGGATAACTTTTGTTCTATTATGGGTGTGCATAAATACGGAATCAACCACTCTGAGAAATTAATCCTCAAGGCTTTGAGTGAGAATAATAAGGGTATGACTTTAGGTAACCTTGCTTGTGTCACAGGTTTTGAGCGTTCTGTTATCCAAAAAGAATACGAAACCATTTTGATCAGAAAAGGTCTTATTGAATTAGATGGTAAGCGTAAGATGACAGAAAAGGGTAGAAAGTTTGCTAAAGAACTTTTTGTTTGTGCTTGATTTTTTGTTCATTTTAAATTAAATACTAGATATGAATATTTTTATTTTAGATGAATCGCCCATGATCGCCGCCTCCTATCATTGTGACAAGCATTGTGTGAAAATGATCTTAGAGACTGCTCAAATGCTTGGCTCTGCTGTTATTCGTCACGGCGCGTTGCCCTCTCAGATGCCGCTGACAGCCTCTGGCAAGCCTTACCGTGGTGGTTATCATTATCACCCCTGCACCGTCTGGTGTGGCGATACTCGCAAAAACTTCTTATGGCTGTGCGAGTTGGGTATTTCTCTTTGTGCCGAATATACAGAGAGGTATGGTAAAGTTCATTCTTGTGAGCCTAAGATCATGCAATTAGCTCGTCTTAGTAATTTGATCCCTATGGGAGAACTAACAGATTTTGCCATTGCCATTTCCGACGATAGTCTTTGTCGCAGTCTCCCTAATTTTGATTCTTTGTCTGCCGTGGAGAAATACAGGGAATATTACAACCATGACAAATCTCGATTTGCTAATTGGCGATTAAATACTGCGCCTAATTGGTATAAACCTATTGACAAAACCATCAAAGCATGAATAATCAATTCCATGGAACACGAAGAACTTAAATTAAATATAATTGAATGGGGCTATGAAAAAGGCATACTTGGAAAAAACGCAAATCCACTAAAACAACTAGACAAGACATTTGAAGAAATTCTTGAGACAAGAGATAATGTGGTAAGTTATCTACTCAATCCAAAAAGTGAGTTTATGGATGAAATTCAGGACGGGATTGGAGATACAATTGTTACTCTTATTATGTTGGCTTCTATTTTCCGAGTAGATATTGACGATTGTCTTTTGCTTGCTTATAACGAAATCAAGGGTAGGACAGGTAATATGGTTGACGGCGTTTTTGTCAAAGACTAAAATGAAAAAAACTATACAGGTTATGGTATCTGATCACGACAAAGACAATGCAACTCTTTGTCGTGATTTAGTTGCCTTTAGAGAAGGTGAATGCTTTCCTATTTACGAAACATCCAAAAACTATTTTTACGCTTCTTGTTTTGGCAAAATTCGTTATGTTATAGATCAAGAATCTGGATGTGTTTTAGGGACACAATTTCCTCTGATGATGATGGACAACGACTTTGATGTGAAACAAATATCAACCCTTCATGATCATTTTAATAAATGGCATCAATACAACAGACTTTTCTCCAAAAAAGATTTAACTGCTCCATATGAGCAAACAAAGTAATTTATGAAAAAACAAACAACATCAAAAGAAAAAACTAAAAAGATAAAAAATAAAGGCATTCACGCCAAAACAAAAACTTCTAATCTGAAAAGCTCAAAGCTGTATAAAAAGAAATACAGGGGTCAAGGTAGATAAACTAAAACAAATTCTATAATTCTATGACAAATAATAACTCAATATATGCATTAGGGGATATACATGGCGAATGGAAACATACCATTCAAAATATAAAAACTTTTGATTTGCGCGATTGCGTTATTATATCGGTCGGTGACATCGGTATTGGATTTGGAACGTTTTATAAACAACAAGAAAAACTTTCTTCTGTTAATGAATTATTGAAGGATCGTAATATAGAGTTCATGGGCATCAGAGGAAATCACGATGACCCCGAATACTTTCAAGGTGATTATAATTTTTCTAACATGAGCTTCTTAAAGGATTATACCGTAAAAAACATTTTTGGTCGTAAGTTTCAATTCGTTGGGGGTGCTGTAAGTATTGATCGCGTCCATCGACTTGAAGATGTAAGTTGGTGGCGTGATGAAATTTTTAACCTAGACTTGTTTTTAGCGGAGAAGTGCGATGTTCTTATCACGCATTCTGCACCCTCTTATCTTTTTAACGCTCGGAAATGTTTTATCGAAACTTATTTAAATAAAGATGAATCTCTTTGGGACGATTTAGTTAAAGAGCGTAAAGATCATGATCTTTTAATCGACCATTGTCAACCAAATAAACATTACTGTGGGCATTTTCACATTTCGGCAATCCTCAACAGTCCTAAAGAGCATGGTTGTGAAAGTCGAATTTTAGATATAAATGAATTAATTTTAATATAAAATCAATTTTACTATTGACTAAAACATCAAAAGCTACTAAAATAATACCCATGAACGACAACAACGAAGACGATACAATGGTTATCGCAATTGAAATAGGAGGCGAGCGTTACGAAACTGTTACTTGTGATTTGGGTTCAAGACCACACATTTTTGATGACCTGTTTCGTAAAGCTGATATTATAGAGGAAGATGAAAGCCTTGTCGCTGTTAATCCTCAACAGAAGTCTTGCTTGTCGCGTCTTGGATAGTATTCGTATATATTTAATTAACATGCAACAAATGAAAAACATGATAGAGAAACAACAGAAACGCGGTCGAGGTCGTCCCAAAGGTGGTAAAAGTTTTACCAATTTAACCATGAGTCAACTCAAGGATTTTATTGGCGAACATCAATGCATCCCCGTTAGTAGGGTTTGGCTTGAGAGTATGAATATTGAAGTCGTTGACACAAAGCGCGTCATTCAAGCTCAACCTAGTGCTACTACCTCGCCTACGGTTACAATGAAACTTAGTGATTGACCTTTTTGTAGTATTTCGCTACTTTCCCCTACCTTTATGAAACAGATTAAATTAGAAAAGCCCGATTCTTATACATTAAAAAGATGTCAGCTTTTTGCCGATTATTCTGCTGGATCTTCTGCCGATGAATATGCAAGACGAAACCAGATCGACCTTGAAAAAATCAAGTTAGACATATACAGGGGTAAAGTGGCGGAATACATGGTTTATAATTACTTGGTTAGTAGAGGAAAGAGTGTATCAATGCCCGATCTTGAAATATACAATAAACACCATAAAAGTTTTGATGCTGATTTGGTGAGTGATGGTGTTAATCTCCATGTTAAAAGTCATTTTGTAAATCCAAGATTCCCCGTCTCATGGGTATTCCAAAAGCAAGACAAGATAACAACCGAAAAACATTCTGATGATTATTTATGTTTAGTTGTTATGACAGAAGATTGGAATAATGGGCTGTATATAAAACAATCAAAACTTGTTACTTTTAAAGAGCCGAAGAAAGAATCCCTAAAGGCATCTAAGGTCTGCGTATATGAATCAGACTTATTGCTTACCCCAATAATAGATAAAAGAATATGAAATTTAAAAAATTTAAAAAAATAGGTCAATTCAAAGATTCAATTGTATCAATTAAATCGCAGAGTCAATACGTTGGTAAAGATGAAAACGGCGAATCTATTTACGATGAAACAAGATGTTTGCCCACCGTTGTTTTCAAAGGAACTGTTAAATTACATGGGACAAATGCTGGAATTCATTACGACTTTGTCACAAACGAAATAACTCCTCAAAAAAGAACATCTTATTTAACCCAAGATTTTGGACATTTCGGTTTCACGGAATATATTCGGGCGTTTCAAGACTTTTATAAATATTCATGCAGGAAAGTATGCGAAAAAGCAGGTATCACTGAAGTTGTTGTATTTGGTGAATGGGTAGGAGAAGGCATACAGAAGAATGTCGCCATTTCAGAACTGTCTAAAAGATTTGTTGTTTTTGAGGCTTTTAGTCCAGAAAAAGGATGTTACCTAGATCCCTGTGATTTGGATGAATTTAGAGATCATTCTAACAAGTGTTATAACATTAGAGACTATAAACAATACGAGGTAACAGTTGATCTTAATCATCCAGAACTAGCAATCAAAGAAATAAACAATATTATAGATGAAGTAGAAAAGTGTTGTCCAGTTGCTAAAGCCATGCTTGAAGCTGAGTGTCCAGAAAAATGCGTTGATAGGGATGTGTTTCTTGGTGAAGGCGTTGTTTTTTCAAATAGACATCCATTCAATTCTTCGTTTAAATCGAAGGGAGAAAAACATTCTGCTCACGGCGGTTCTAAAAGACCTTCCGTTGATCCAATTAAAGCCGCCAACATTAAAGATTTTGTTAAACAAGTTGTCACAGAAGATCGCCTAGAGCAATGCTGGGGAGTAATCGAACAAGAATACGGTGAGGGTAATATGACAACAAAACAAATAGGAGAATTAATGGGTTGGATTTTTAAGGATATTATTTCCGAAGAGGGTGATGCCTTGGCTCACAACAATTTATGCAAAAAAGATATTGGTTCAGAGGTAGCTAATACAGCAAGACCTTGGTTTATCAATAAGATTAATTCATTCCAATTTAAAACAATTTAAAACAATTTAAAACAAATCATTATAATTTATGAAAACAAAAATAATACGCTATGACGTTTATGACAAAAAAGATCGCTGGGTAGGTAGTTACTCTACTGATCTTGACCGCCCGAATGATACCTCATCCTTTGATATGGCAAGGATTAACAACCGTCAAAGCGGCGGAAAGATAATCGCCCGTCATCAATGCGGCTTAGAAGAAGAAGTAATTAATTTAAAGGTAATTCGTAAGTAATATATTAAATATACTTTTCCTTATTACTTGCATGTTTACTTGACTTTTTTAAGTATTTAATGTTAGAGAAATATAGGAAAGACAATATGACCAAATAGAGAGGGTATAGGTAGTAAGATTATAGAAATAAATAAAGACTATTTTAATTGTTTTTAAATAACTTTAAATAACCTATACCCCCTTTAAACACAAGAGAAATAAAGAAGAATACAGTAGAGATATAATAGAGTAGATAGACAAGAATAGTATAGGCGTTTATCATCAATATTTATTGGTTTATTTAGTTTTATTTGGTTTTTGTTTATTTGTTAGGGTCTGCGCGGCGCGATAAAAATACAAATAAAAACACATTATACTCTATAATTGAATACAAGTCAACCCTAATAACCCTTATAAAACAATGGAAAGCTCATTTTTTGTGGCAGTCAACTTTACGATACTTTATATATTTCTATATGTTATTTTGTATTGCATTGAGAGTGTTGATATGTTGCGAGGGTGGCATGATTGGGTTTGTTTTGTGATATGTTTTGTATTTTTCTTGTGTTTGGTGTTGTGGGTTTGGGATTTTTGGTTATTTTGATGGCGGGTTGTTGATATATTTTGCAAATAAGTGTTAAGTTTTTAAAAAAGCGTAGTATAAACAACAAAAGTTTTATAGTTTTTATAAGTTTTATAGAATTTTTTTAAATTTTATCTGTTTTTGTCTCTTTTTCGCCATGTGTTTTAACCGAAACACTTATCTCTTTCAGGTGTAAAAGATAATATGAACACAAACGAATCACAACTATGGGCTTTGGCATCAACCGAGGCATCAATTAATACAACAGCAGATAATCAAAATATAAATCTTCCAGAAGCATTGGAATATTTTTTATCCTTGTCGGGAGATTATCCTAAACATCAAATAGCCAAGTTATTAATAAAGGTTTATTCACATTTGTCAACAGAAGAATTAATAAGGCAAACGGGTTGGTCGCAATTGCGTTATTATGCCAAATCACAAGATCAGCGCGACCACCAAATAAAAGCACAAAAGAAATGGACAGCCAAGAAGCTTGATTTTATAAACGAATTTAAAAAAGATGGTTGTGTGATTTGTGGTTATAAGAAATGTCTTGCCGCGCTTGATTTCCATCATATAGACCCCAGCCAGAAGACTTCCTCTGTGCGCAGACTATCTAATTTTAAACATATTGAAAAAGAAATAAAAAAATGCGTTGTTCTGTGTGCTAATTGTCATAGGGAGGTTCATGCAGGGGAAGCTAAATTGCCTTGATTCGGCGCACATTAAACAAAATTTAGCCAAATAACGGCGTTTTAAGTTGACTTTGTGGTAATAATGGATAATAATAAGAGCATGGAAATAAACAAGGAAGATAAAGAGTTTCTTATGGGCTGT